>Ga0307514_10000751_pt1 | contig 54612 bp, 47 predicted proteins | sample 16_EM_MG_FD_203088 | JGI IMG/M metagenome (GOLD analysis project Ga0307514, IMG submission 203088) | Populus trichocarpa ectomycorrhiza microbial communities from riparian zone in the Pacific Northwest, United States - 16_EM | ecosystem: Host-associated > Plants > Roots > Unclassified | place... | reverse complement strand
CGCGACGCGTTGAATTGACGCCGGGCGCGGAGTAATCCGCCACCGGGGTGTCTCTGACGGCTCTGACGGAGCGCGTCCACTCTGACGGAGCCATTCCGCCCGGACGGAAATATTTTTTGCTGATGTTACTATGATACACATTTGATTTTGTTTGCTGGATTGTATACATCATACTACATACAGCAAACTTGAAAGCAAGTTGCCAGATGCACTTCATGGGATGCTCCCAAGTACACTCTGAAGTACACTCTGAAGTACACTCCCAATTGCTCCCAATGGTACACTTCCCACTTGCTTGACTTACGCTCTCCAGTAAGCTCTCAAGATGCTTCCAAGTACACTCCAAGTACGTCCTCAAGTACACTCCCAGTCTGGTTGACCATATGCTCCCAAGTAAGCTTTCAAGATATTCCCAAATACACTCTGAGTATACTCCCAAGTACACCTCTGAGTACATTTCCAAGTACACTCCCAGGTATGCTTTCCAGGACACTCCCAATTGCACTCGATGGCACACTCCCAGTCTGTTTGACTGTACACTCTCAATTAAGCTCTCAAGACGCTCTCAAGTACACTCCCAATTGCACTTGATGGTACATTCCCAGCCTACTTGGCTCTACACTCTCAAGTACACTCTCAACAGGAAAGACACTCCCAATCTCACTTGACTATATGATCTCATGTATGCTCCTGCATGTTCAATCCAGAGACTTGCTGAGTTGCAGACGTCAAGTACTGGGAGTCGTACAGTATGGCCTGAAGTGTTTGGCGGACGGTATGTGGTGTGCGGCTGGTGGCAGGCAGCGTATGTTAGCTGATGTCATAACATATATCGATATAGTAGTCTGACCCTTATCTTTAGTGTAGCTACCATGACAAGATCCCATGATATGTCAAGGTTATGGTGTTGACAATTGCTGTCTTAGATGCTACAGGAAAGGTAGACAATTGGATCTCAGGGAGAGCAGATCTCTCACTCAGTTTTCTCAGCAGAATCTGCAGCTGGTTTCCCATCGATTTTGGGCTTATGCATACGCATCCGGTCTGGGACTCATGGTGATGATGGTGATGGTGATGATGGTGATGGTGATGGTGATGATGGTGATGGTGATGATGGTAATGGTGATGGTATCGAAAGCACTTAGTCCAGTAGGTTGGCTACGTCGATGTCAAAGTCAAAGCATCAACAGACTTATAGCCTGATCGCCAAAGCTTTCAGTAACTCAGAGTTTTCCATTGGCCAAAGCTTCCCATAGAAAACTCTACTCCTCCTGATGCGATGCTCTCTCAAGAAAGCTTTCAAGCAGGCTTTTGAAGAGGCTTTCAAGCAGGCTCTCAAGCAGGCCCTCAAGCAGGCTCTAAAGTGGACTCTCAACGATAGTGTACAGTACCGGTATAATATTGAAGACTGGTATAGGTCTATCTCCAGCCGCTAGCTGTATATGGTTCCATAGGCCCACGCACACATCTCTATGAATCGACTATACAGGACTATAAGCTGTGCCCCACACAGGGGTTCACGGGAAGCTTGCTATATGCTGCCCAGGTGCATGTGTGCATGTAGTGCAGTCTATAGTCGATTTGCACTTTTGCCGATGATATCTGGAAGTGTGGCCAACTTTTGGTACCCTCCAAGCACTTGAAAGCCAGGGGTAAGGTATACCTGGGAGTTGAGCTGGAGATGATCTATCTGGGTACCTCCAAAGGGCGGCGAAGCCGCCACCGTAACTTGTATTCATATAAGTATATGGAATGTGTCTTTTTCAATTCTTATTGGTCAGAATTCTGTTGCTGAGTGGCTGAGTGGCTGATAGTGGCAAGTATAAACCACAAGAACTCAAATTAAAAACAACCCACCAATTTAAGTCTGCAAGTTGCACTCTGACAACAAAGTGTGATATATATGAAATGTATATAACTCTACCTGCTTTCACATCCCAGGTTGACATTCATGATATTTTGAATATTGGGTGAGTAGTTGTGGATTAATAGCTTTATTGTAATGTTTTTTGACAGTAGTATGCGGAGAATTTGCAATGGAGTAAATTGGCAACTGGGAAGTGAAATACGACCTATTTATGGATGTTTCATCTCTAGAACATGTTGTGATCAGAGCAAAACTTGGTGACATCATTGGATTTCAAATAATTCAAATAGCTGCACAGAAAGCTTCTTTTCAACTGCCAATAATTGCTCTGGCCATAGAAATAGTACCAACTTACAGAGACTTGGAGAGATATACTAGTGGGCTTGGAATCTGTACAGTGGGTACACTGTAGAAGATGGAGTTGAGTCTAAACAGAGTGGTGGAAACATTCATATCTTATCTCCACTGCTTATATTGGCACCAAAAGCCAGTAGGGGAATGGTGGTGCACAGGGATAACAGAGGTGGACTGGGTGATTGCAAGTGAATATAGTTAGAAGACTCAGAAGCAGATAGGTACACCGAAAAAAATGACATTATATAATGTATACCCCATTAAAAAGAAAGTTTCTGGGATCTGAATTCATAGTATATTTGTCGGATGGCAGTCAGAGCTCCTAGCAACCTGCATGTTGACTACATTACTATGATATACATACAATTTTGTTCACTAAATATTATACATTATGCTGCATTCAACGATACAGCCAAATACACTTCATTGTATGCTCCCATGTATGCTCTCAAGATATTCTAAAGTACACACCTGAGTACGACGTCAAGTATGCTTCCAATTCCACTCAATCACAAATTCCGAGCTGGCTTGACTCTATGCTCCCAAGTAAGCTCTCATGAAGTGTCCAAGTACACTCCAAGTATATTCCCGGTTTACCTTCAAGGACATTCTCAAGTACACTTCTGAGCAGGCTCTCAATAACGCTCCTAATTGGATATGATAGTATAGTCGCAGCCAGATATGCTCTTATGTAGGCCCTTACAATGCTCTCAAGTATACTTCTAAGCATGCTCTTAAGTATGTTCCCAATTGCATGACATGATACACTCCCAACCTACTTGGCTCTATGCTTTCAAGTTTACTCTTAAAAGGCAAGACACTCCCAATTTCACCTGACTATATGCTTCCATATATGCTTCTTGGTATCTAATTGAGAGACTTGAAGAGTTGCAGCCACCAGGCACCAGGAGGCAGATGATGGGTAGTGGGCAGTGGGGGGCATATTGTGGAAGAAATCATAACCTCAATCAATATTAAAGTGTGAACCATATCTTTATTGTGCCCACCAGAATGAGATCTTGCAATGCCTTACAGTTACGATATTGACAATCACAATTTGAGATTAGAAACAGTAGAAAATTGGATCTTAGGACTCAGATGTTCTAGCAAAATCTGCTGCCTGCAGCCTACAGATTGTAGGTGTATGTGTGCACATTCAGTCCAGGGCTGATAGTGATTATGTCAATGATATAATGGCCATGGTGATGATAGCGATGATGATAGTATTGGTGATGGTGAACATAGTACCAGAAGCACTCAATCAAGTAGATTCAGTTCGTCAACATTCGTGTAAAGCCTTCCAACAACTTATACGTTTTCATCGGCCAAATGCATCGTGAGGAAAACTCAACTCCTCACGATGTTTGCATCTCTCTGCTGTAGCTCCCAAGTATTGCACTGATATGCAGTCATCAATCAGGCTCTGAAGGAGGCTACAAAACAAGCTTACAAGCAGTATATTAAGCAGGCTTCAGACTAGGCTCTGATAAGATGTTTATATGCCAGCAGGCTCTCCAGTGGACTCCATAATGCTATAACAGCCATGAAGTTAACACAGGTATACCTCTGTCTCTGGCCACCATTCTTATACAGTTTCACCGAATGGACTGTAGATGACGATAGACTGCACATTGTTTAGAGGTCCATGGAAAGCTTGCTATGAGTTGTGTACGTACACAGGTACACATAGTGCAGGCTATGGTCAATTTGTACTTTTCCTGATGTATCATTTTACAACACAATAAAATACGCACTTTATTCGTTCCAGCTCTTGGTTATATGTACTCATGTTGAGCTTTGTTAATCCATGCAATATGTGTGGTTCCTCAAGGCTGCGTGTTCTGTCAAATCCTGTCGCAATATTCTTATGCTTCTTGGGCTAGAGCTGCTCCCTCCAGAATTCCCTTACAATGCTGCAAGATGTATGGTGGAATGTTGATTATAGGCCTTCAACCTTCAAGATCCACTGAGTCACTGTTACGGGGGTATTTAAAGTCCCAGTTTCAATACAATATTTAGTAGACTAAATACAGCCGCCTATCCTTTCCCGAAACTCCTTGTCTTCCCAGACTCACTCTCTTATCCCTTAGGAATAAGAGCTTACCACTCTTCCTCGTCGGTCCAAAGTCGCTCTTCGGACCACTCTTCGTAAGGCAATGCACCGGTAGTGATGTACCTGTGCACCTCGTATCCAACCCCTTCGATAATGGCCGAGAACGAAAGTGCGCGGGAGATGTGGGTTGAACCCCGCTCGTGGAAGTATATAATGAGATCTCCGAAAGTTGCAACGACCCTCTGGTGTGCGTACTGAGAATGTGTTGGTCTCCACGAACTCATACAGAGCGTATTCACGGAGTGAAAGTAAGGAGGTAATTTTTAAATGTAGGTAGATAGAATTCTTAATAATATTTTAAGGTGTTCTTCGCTGGTAATGTCTGACTGTGGATTGCTGCTAGAGCTTGGTTCTTTTCATCGTCGGGGACGATGTGAGCATTTTATAATCGGTTCCTCAAGTCAAGTTTGCCTTCGGATTTCCGTCATGACACCATTCTTGCTTGATAGCTTATCTCCGAGAACAACTGGTGTGCCTCATTGATAATGCCACGAGATCCCCTTGGTTATCGTGTTCATGCATGAGTGGTTTTAAAACCTTACGTCCCCTATTGGGCCATCCTCATGATCATGATGTCAAATGCAAATAATGACAGCTCATAACCTCGTGTTCGACATCTCGCTTCCCATTCGTTCAGTAGCTAGAGCATCTGACGACCTTAGTCTTATCAGTGCTTATCGCAATATAATATTAATAGCTCTTCACTATTAATTGCCTCACCATACTATGGCTATTCGGCATTGCGTCAGAGATTTAATCAGCGACCAACTGATACTCCTCTAGCGTAGATAATGACACGTTCATGACGTTGCAATGCATACGGTCTTAACTCAATAAGCCGGTTTGCTTCTGGCCTCTTATCATCAGCCAATGTCATTAATCCCTCAGATACTGCATGCTTAGGTCTCGACCTTCCGTAGACCGGGGAGTGCCGCAAGTGCTCTCACCGCTTAGCGCATGAGATTGCAGATCCCTCGTACTCGCATATTGCATTACGTCTGCTGCGCAAGTAGCTCTGCATTATCGTAACTTAACTTTGCGTTGTCCCGCTAGACAAGGTGTAATAGGTGTAGCCAATAATTATGCGTACTGCTGAAGATTTTTTCACTTCTCAGTAATGGCGACATAATTGCGTCATCATAAGTGAATCCGCTAGTGCGACCGTAGTCTTCACTAATTGATCGACACGCGGCTCAAGTGTAATCCCGCTAAGGATCACTTGACTGACAACCATGTTCATGTATTTCGCAGGTAGGTGTTTTGCACGTGATCATCGTTTAAGATTTGTCACATGTACCTGCTTCGTTCAAACATGTATCATTACCGCTGCTAAAGGAGAACCCCTAACAGTCACGACTAACAATCCTAGGGTATATCACAGGCGGTCGAGTAAGTCATAGAGCCTTACACCTTTTGCTCCTGTGGTCTCGATTCCTTTCTCCATTCCTCTTTTGCACCATATTTTCGCTCAACAGAAACCACCAACAGAGTGGCTGCATAGTCTATTTAGTAGACTATTCACCTGGATACAGACAGTCATTGATGTAGAGGGTGGCATGGCACCATATATGTGGGATTTGGTAGAGAGACCAGGTGGTGCATTCAACTTTTTTCCTTCACACAAATCAAGTCATAGATGTCACTAGATTATCTTTACATGATCTAGCACAGCGAAATGGCTGCCAGGACTTGATATCATATCTGGAAGTGTGGCCAACTTTTCGTACCCTCCAAGCACTTGACAGCCAGGGGTAAGGTATTCCTGGGATGATCTATCTTGGTACCTCCAAAGGGCGGCGAAGCCGCCACCGTAACTTGTAAAATCAAAATAGGTAGCACAGCAGAACATTTATCTTCTAATACAAAAGGAACCGCGATCGCCAAAATATGTATGAATTTCCATATTATATGCCCCGATCACCGATCACATTAATCACTTGTGAACTAACACACTCAGTACAGAGTACTCCAAGTCACGCAATAATGAATGAAATGAAAACAAAACCGTCCCTTCCACTCTACCAGTACAAGGTTTGAAGCTATAGTTTGTCGGCGATGACTGCTAGACCAGTAAGTTGAATTGAGTCAAGGTGCCCTGAGATAAGCCCCTGGTTGGGCGTAAGAGCGTAACAGATGAATGACTCCCTCATGGTTCTTCTCCATCGCCCTTTCTAGAGATGTCATCCCCTCTGTGTCCCTAGAATCTCTGTTGGCGCCGTAGATGAGTAACAGCCGAACAGGCTCTTCATGGCCGTTATACACCGCCTTGTGTAGTGGCGTCTGTCCGCCATTATCTTTGACTTCTAGTTGAACCCTGTGCTCGAGTAGAAGTTGGACGAACCCCCCGAAATCGTTCGCCGCCGCAATGTGCAGTGCTGAAAAGCCCTCATCTGTTCTGGCCTCCTTGTCAACACCATGAGCAAGCAGCATCCGGCCAGCTTCCGTTTTGTCATTCTTTGCTGCCCGATGCAGCGGCCTCCAATTGTAAACGTCCGTGATCTCCGCGTCAGCATCGTATTCGAGCAGTACCTGGACTACCCCATTGAAACCGCAGGCCGCCGCCATGCTCAATGCTGACCAGCCGCCATCTGATTTGGCGTTCTTGTCAGCACCATGGGCGAGCAGTATACGAGTAGTTTCCGGTTTGTCGTTCCTTGCTGCTCGGTGTAGCGCTGTCCATTTGTCGTCATCTGTGGCTTCTATATCTGCACCGTGCTCGAGCAACATTTCAACGAACCCCTTGAAGCCCATCGCCGCCGCCGAGTTCATTGCCGTCCAGCCGTCATGTGTTTTGGCATCCTTATTGGCGCCGTGCTCGAGAAGCATTCGACCGATTGCAGTCTTGTCGTTCTTTGCTGCTCGGTGTAGTGCTGTCCATTTGTCGTCATCTGTGGCTTCTATATCTGCACCGTGCTCGAGCAACATTTCAACGAACTCCTTGATACCCATCGCCGCCGCCAAGTTCATTGCCGTCCAGCCGTCATGTGTTTTGGCATCCTTATTGGCACCGTGCTCGAGAAGCATTCGACCGATTGCAGTCTTGTCGTTCCTTGCTGCTCGGTGTAGTGCTGTCCACCTGTCGTCATCTACGGCCTCTATATCTGCACTGTACTCAAGCAACAGCTGGACGAACCCTTTGTAGCCCATCGCTGCAGCCAAGTTCGTTGCTGTCCAGCCGTCATGTGTTTTGGCATCCTTATTGGCGCCGTGCTCGAGAAGCATCCGGCCGACTGCAATTTGGTCGTTTCTTGCTGCCCGATGTAACGCCGTAAACTTATCGTCACTTATAGCCTCTATGTCGGCGCCATGCTCGAGCATCAACTTGGCGGACCTCTTGAGACCGTCCGCCGAGGCAATTTGTAATGCCGTCCAACCGCCATCTGTTTTGGCTTCCTTATTGGCACTGCACTGGAGCAAAAGCCGGGCAGTTGAAGCTTTGTCATTCTTTATTGCTCGGTGCAGCGCTGTCCACTTATCGCTATCCGTGGCATCTATGTCAGCTCCTTGATCGAGTAGCAGCTGAGCGAAATCCCTGAAATCGTTCGTCGCAGCGATGTGCAATGCTGTCCAGCCGTCATGCACTTTGGCTTCTATATTGGCACCGTGCGCAAGTAGCTCCCTAGCAATTGCCCTGTTGTTTTTAGATGCTGCGCGATGTAGCGCTGTCCACTTGTCGTTATTTATGGCCTCTATGTCAACTCCAAGCTCGAGTAGTAGTCTGACGATCCTCATGAAGTCATTCGCCGTCGCAATCTGCAATGCTGTCCAACCATCAGGTGTTTTGGCTTCCTTGTCGATGCCGTGGTCGAAAAGAAGCAGTCGGACGATGGCCTCGTGACCGAGCTCAGTCGCTCGAAGCAGCGCTGTGAGTCCCTTGGCGTCCCGAGCTTCCTTGTCAACACCATGTTTGAGCAGCAATCGGACCATCTCCACGTTGCCATTCTCCGTTGCCTGATGCAGTGGTGTCCCTTTTTCTTCTCGGTCTTTGGCGTCCTTGTCGACGCCGTACTCAAGCAGCAGCTGGACGATCGCTATGTGGCCCTTGTCCACCGCAACATGGATTGCAGGCTTGCCCTTACCCGATGAACAGTTTCCATTTGCCCCATAACTAAGTTGCTCCCTGACAGTCTTGATATCTCCACCCGTCACTGCTTCTAGGAGCTTGTCGTCTGATCGAAAACCTCGGTATAACCACTTTAGCTTTCTCGGACCCGAGTGTGGGGGCTTCCCTTGTTGCGGTTTCTCTGGCCGTAAGAGCAGCTGTGTTTGATCCGTTGACTTCGGTCCGTGTCCTTTGGATGGATCACTGTTCATTGCTGATCCAGAGGAGACGTGACTCGATGCTGTTGACGTTACCGGAGTTCTAAAAGCGTGATCCATTACTGGGGGTATGTGGCGGCCAAATGGTTCATAAGTGACCGAATCGTCTTCCACTGGAGTTCCGAGAATTTCGTCTAGGTGGCCTTCCTCGATTGCATTCTTGAACCATGCGATAACAAAGTCTTTCTGTTCCGTAAGGTCGACTGCTGGTATCCCGATATCCTCCAACTCCCGGTGGAGTTCCGGCCAAAGTTCATTTGGGTCATACGGTAGCGAGTCTGCCGGCATCGACATCACTGAACCCTCGCGCAGTCCAGCGCGGATTTCGGACATAAATTTGTCTAGTTTCTGCTCAAGTCGTGCTTGTGAGGAGCTTCCAGCCAGATTTTGTCAGTCGTAGTCGCGAAGTTATCGCTCGGATGATAGGCGTACCTTGTGATAGATGCGTTGAACGCGGTTAGCATGCCAGTATTTGATATGAGTCGAAGTCTGATCGACGCGATGTCCTCAACTCCCCACCGCATTCGATCCCATGTTCGCTGTGTCTGTGTTCCAAGGCTGTCGTACTTCGTCAAGAGGGACTCTAGCTCTTTGAGCACATCATGACATCCGTTTCCGATCTGCAAGAGGTGGGCTTCGCGCTCGGTATCCATATTGTGTCGACATTCCGCGGTCAGATCCTCCGTCTCCTTGAGGACAATGTGCAAGGAAGAGACTTCGCCTGAGATGTTCTGAAAGTCGCCGACGGAGTCCTTGCAGGATTTGTAGACTGTCCATGCAAGCTTCGAGACCGTGAGAAAGTCGCCAACGCCGAATCCGAAACTCATCGTCGGTAAGTATAAGGAGTCGCCAACACCCCCGCAGTTGCAATTGGGAAGTGGGTCTTTCAGCCACAGCTGCAGCCCACTTTGCTTTTTGTGACTGGATCGAAGGATTTCAGGATTACACAACGCAGTGCTCTAGCTTGGATTGTTTTGCAGTAGGCTATATTGACTGAAATTAATTCAGTTATGGAGTTCTGTGACAATCGGAGGAGGTTGTAGCACTGCCTGAAATGAACATTTAAGGTGAGCTATCTTGGTGTAACGTGACACAACAAACTGTCACATAACTGTAAGAACGAGTTTCTCCACTCTATATACAACACGTGCGTTCACAACTATCCACTGTATAGCTCCACCTCCACCACTACCGCTACCACTATCAACACAGCCACTATCGGCACAATCACTACCACAACTAACCACCACTACCTCAGTCTTCTGACAACGTAGGACCCGACTCGCACCGGAACTACCTAATCGCTCCTATCAACGCCAGGAGAGCCTAGGTACTCCAGGTCGCCCCATAGGCAGCAGCTAAATAGCACAAAATATACCTATCCTCCCCCGAGGACCTTAAATTCCAGTTTGAAGAGCGCCGGTAATCATGAACCTCTACATTGCGCCGATTTTTCCACCGAATGTTCACCCTACATTGATTCGAGCTGATCATCAACAGGTATCAATGCAATCACAACAACTCCGATTCTGGTGTGGCTCTAAAAACCTAGCATCCGCACATAGGCCTATAGACATGCGTCAGCACATTCTCTCACAATAGACCTCAGCCAGATGTTATTTTCATACCACTTTTAAAGTATGCAATTCCCGGTACCCAATAGCATTTTGGGGGGGATGTTGCGGTTGGTGATGGGACACCCGCGGTAAGGGCGTGATTCAAATGTTGAATAGGTCTTCTAGCGGTTGCGACGGAGGCGAGGAGAATGACGGGACCACGATGAATTGCATTTCTAGTTCCTTGTATGATGGAGCGGTGAAAGGGAAGACGAGTTATAAGACAGCTATGGAGTGCTGAGATTATGGTTGGGCTTACGGTGGAAACGATGCTTTTGTGAAAGTGCGTTGAACGGATGTTTTAAAGACTGCTAATGTGACAGTGGAAGAAATATTGTTGCTCTAGTCAAAAATCTTAGGCCAGTGAATGTGCTTGAGAGCGAGTACAGAGTATGGTGTTGGTTGCGGAACGAAGTTTTTGCAGCTGGTTGGTTGTAATATGATCGCTCCGTCTTCTCAATGAGTCGAAGGCTTCCTCTGCAATAAACCGCCCTCGAACTCTACAATCTAGGGTTGCCATCAGCGAATGATTCGCCTAGAAAATAATGAGTCTTTTACCTTGAATGGTTGCAATCGTGTTGATGTTGGGGCGAGAAGGATCATTGTAGGGTAGACTCGTAGTGCTGGTGTCATCACTGATATCGAGAGCGGCATGGTCGTCACAAACAATGAGGCTCGTAACGGAAGAGGCCTTACTGTTGTCGAGAGCGAAATCGCCACCAACAAGTTGAGCGCTCGCGTCTGACAGGATACGGATAACTGTTTCAAGCCCCAGAGATTTAGCTGCTTTGAGAGCGCTGCCGTAATATCCGCCCTGGGTATTCACGTTGGCGCCTTTTTCTAAGAGAAGACGGACAATTGTTTCGGATCCCTCGACTGAAGCTGCTTGGAGAGCGTTGCCATAGAATCCGCCCTGAGCATTCACTTCGGCACCCTTCTCTAAGAGGAGACGGACAATTGTTTCGAATCCCTTGACTGAAGCTCCTTGGAGAGCGTTGCGATAGAGTCCGCCCTGAGCATTCACTTCGGCACCCTTCTCTAAGAGGAGACGGACAATTGTTTCGGATCCCTCGACTAAAGCTGCTTGGAGAGCGTTGCAATATCCTCCGCCCTGAGCATTCACTTCGGCACCCTTCTCTAAGAGGAGACGGACAATTGTTTCGGATCCCTTGACTGAAGCTGCTTGGAGAGCGTTGCCATATTCTCCGCCCTGAGCATTCACTTCGGCACCCTTCTCTAAGAGGAGACGGACAATTTTTTCGGATCCCTTGACTGAAACTGCTGCTTGGAGAGCGTTGCCATAGAATCCGCCCTGAGCATTCACTTCGGCACCCTTCTCTAAGAGGAGACGGACAATTGTTTCGGATCCCTTGACTGAAACTGCTGCTTGGAGAGCGTTGCTATATTTTCCGCCCTGAGCATTCACTTCGGCACCCTTCTCTAAGAGGAGACGGACAATTGTTTCGGATCCCTTGACTGAAACTGCTGCTTGGAGAGCGTTACCATATTCTCCGCCCTGAGCATTCACTTCGGCACCCTTCTCTAAGAGGAGACGGACAATTGTTTCAGATCCCTCGGCTGAAGCTGCTTGGAGAGCGTTGCCATATCCTCCGCCCTGAGCATTCACTTCGGCACCCTTCTCTAAGAGGAGACGGACAATTGTTTCGGATCCCTTGACTGAAGCTGCTTGGAGAGCGTTGCAATATCCTCCGCCCTGAGCATTCACTTCGGCACCCTTCTCTAAGAGGAGACGGACAATTGTTTCAGATCCCTCGACTGAAGCTGCTTGGAGAGCGTTGCAATATCCTCCGCCCTGAGCATTCACTTCGGCACCCTTCTCTAAGAGGAGACGGACAATTGTTTCGGATCCCTTGACTGAAACTGCTGCTTGGAGAGCGTTGCTATATTCTCCGCCCTGAGCATTCACTTCGGCACCCTTCTCTAAGAGGAGACGGACAATTGTTTCGGATCCCTTGACTGAAACTGCTGCTTGGAGAGCGTTGCCATAGTTTCCGCCCTGAGCATTCACTTCGGCACCCTTCTCTAAGAGGAGACGGGCAATTGTTTCGGATCCCTTGACTGAAACTGCTGCTTGGAGAGCGTTGCCATAGTTTCCGCCCTGAGCATTCACTTCGGCACCCATTTCTAAGAGGAGACGGACAATTGTTTCGGATCCCTCGACTGAAACTGCTGCTTGGAGAGCGTTGCCATAGAATCCGCCCTGAGCATTCACTTCGGCACCCATTTCTAAGAGGAGACGGACAATTGTTTCGGATCCCTCGACTAAAGCTGCTTGGAGAGCGTTGCCATAGAATCCGCCCTGAGCATTCACTTTGGCACCCTTTTCTAAGAGGAGACGAGCAATGGTCTCATATCCTTTTTCCAGAGTGACAATAAGTGCGTAATCGATATCCCACTCATCGGTATTGGGTGTGCTTCTCTGATCAAAAAGCATCCGGACTAACGAGAAGTGACCCAGATAAGTTGCCAACACCAGCACATCGCTTGCTAATGAGGAAAGCTCGTCGTCCCAGATAAGGTCGTTGAAAATAAGGTTTAGTCGGAAAGTAGTTGCTACACGATGTCGACCCGGTTCATTGAAAAACTTCAGACATTTGGGATGAATAGGGTTCGAGTAAATCACAAATTGCGCCCAGAATTTCCCCGAAAATTCAAGAAAAGAGTACTTATTAATGGAAGCAATATATAGGTGACTACCGCCTATGAGCATACCGTCATCGACAAGATCCTCAACCTCTTTAAACTCATCAACGTCGAAATATAATAGACATGCAATTGCCATCTGGATATTTGCCTCATCTAGCGAAACAAAGATCGTCGAAGGCGTAAGGTCAGGGTTGCACAAAAACTCCTTCGCCGATTGATGAACGAGATGTACTATCTCTCCTTGAATTTTCAGCATTGGACCACACAACTCGATATTTTCTTTGAAGCCATCTATAAACGTGTTGGCGTGCGAGACTGATCTGATTCTTTCGATAGAACAAGCAATGGCGAGCTCTTCCACTTTCAGAGGACGCGGCGCTTGTGAAACCCACATCAAGATTTGTTTAGAAAGGAGGACAACATTGTCGTCTAGTCTATCTAGCAGACTTTTATAAAGACCGTTGATATCTGGTGGGATTTCGACAAGCTTTCGTTCCACAAATAGTGTTGGGGTCCGCGACAAATCCTCGATAACCAAAGACCTGAATTCGTCAGTCAAAGTCGTCAGAGTTTATCTTGAAATCTAAAAGCCAAAACTTACACCCAAAGGAACATCCCGTCAACACCCTTTTCAAGGGCTGCAGCAACTTTACCCTTTAGCTCATCATTGTAGCCGCGGGATTTAGCTAGCTCATTGACTTTGGCTTTGGTGAAGGATCTGATATCAACATTTATATGGCCTTCCTCGTCTTCGGTTCTGAGCCGGATAGTGGTGTAGTTTTGGAGACGACTCTGGATTTCAGGATATGGTCGACTGGTCATCAATACCTTGATATAGACGCTTTCATCGTTGTCCACCGATTGAAAGTACCCGCCCAGTCGACTAAGAAGGTCATCCCTTGACGATTGTTCACATTCGTCTAGAGCATCCAAAATAATGCAAGTTCCAGGTGCTTGACTAGGATCTTTCGCAGCAGTGATAAAAATCTGCCAAAGAATATTCACTGATTCAAGTATATGCGTTCCGTGAATCTGATATTGGCGCATTGCATGCTCTATGAGATGTGGACTTGAGGTGATCAATTGGTGAATCAGTCCGCGCAAGATCCCCTGTGCCGACTTCTGTCTGTCGTCTTTATCATCGCAGAAAAAGTAAAGAACCCTGTTGTGGTCGACATCTCCCGGGAGCGCATCCGATTCCAAGTTGTCAAGCAGAAACGCCGAAAGAACCTGCACAAGTAGACAATTAAAATCAAGATATGCACGGAAGTGGAAGAGAGGAGCGTGCCGTTTTCCCGCAACCAGGCATACCAGAGACCCACAAAAATGTTGACTTTGCTTCCTCGGAAATCCAGTTGTGATATAATTCATTCTGCAGAACCCAGGTTAGAGTTCCAGGGTGACGCTGTCTCCGAACTCTATCTCGATAATCTGAATATTTGGCGAAGACAAAGCTTTGAAAGCATGTTCGTTCATCTTTTGAAAACGACGCTCTGCATTATGGCGTTAGATGGATGAATGGTAATGAATGACGATAGGTGGTGAGAAGAAATCCTTACAGCTCTCGTTTACGACATGTTTCGGGGTTAGGTAATATCTCACTCTCCTGGTCTTCGACTAATCAGCTACGTCATGGAAAATATATAGTGCATTATCCTACGTACGACCTGACTCTCTCTGTCTTCCTATTTCCATCGCACCCTCAGCTAACTCCAGGATATTATCCAAGACTAGCTCGTATGCTGGATCATCTTCTGCCCCAAATTTGCAAATTGTATTATGGTCCGCCTCCACCGCTATCTGCCTTTCTCTGGACCCCGCAAGTCCCAGTGTCGCTGACTTTTTATCAACAATCTAACAACTCAAGTTAGACACTATGCAACAAGGGTGGGAAAGACTGAGTTATACCAAGCTAAGCCTCTTCAATGAAAGGGTCTCATAAAAGCTTAGGACGTGAAAGTCCTCAAGCTGGTGTCTAAAATCGCTGATGATATTGTCCGCAAACAGGCTGTCGGTCTTAAGTGCCTCCATAAAAGAGTTTTTCGGGTTCATGAGGGTGACTCTAGCAATCGATGCGGCGATGCTGCCCAGTGATGCAAAGTTGCCGCCTTGATGCGGGGTTGCAAAGAACGCAATTCCATAACTTTAGTATTTTACGGTCAGCCACGCTAATAGCTACATGTAATAGTGATACCCACCACGCTTTCCCAATGGTTTCATATGTAGGATCCAGTTTAGCTATTGTAAGCGCCTTTTTAGTTATTATCCCTCCAAGGCTATGACAAACAAATATTATCGGACGTGTCATTGCTGTCCTTGGTACCCGACGTTTCCCTCTCAAACGGTTCAACAGATTCTCCGCATACTCCGTCACACCGGCGATCGAAGTCTCGAATGCAACATTGGCGTTATATCCAAAGAGGAGGATACGGGCGGTCGGTAGCTGTGACGGTAGGAAGTCCTTCAACCACATCTTGTTGTTTGAGGCCGTCCATGTCGCCTGAGCGTGATCCTCTTTATTTGTGGGGTTGAGACCATGGACGGCAACAATACTATAAGTCATTAGCCCACGGGAATAGGCATAGATACTGATAACCCTTGTTGCTCGGCGACGACGAAAAGGCAAGATTTGAACGGTAGAGGGCGGGATACTAACTCGAACTCTGCTTCCGGAGGATCGACCAGTACTTTGAGAAAGTTCTTAGCCATGTTAGCCTGCAGCTAGTAGGTAATTTGCCAAATTCAAAGCGAACAAATCCTACCATGATTCGCTGTCTTCAAGCCGCCGGTAAACGCGACTAATCGTACGCTTGGAGCACCACGGGCGCTGAGTAGTGCAGGAGAAGTGCCGGTATCCAAGCTCGCCTGGCGGCTGTGAGACGTCGTCTCTGGAAGCAAGTCAGCCTCTATGCTGACATCATGCAAAATGGGTTGGGAAGTACTCCGTTTTCTTAAATCTGCTGGTGTTATCTTTTCAGGCGTTGGGTCAAAAAGATATTCTCCGAGTCAGAGAGACAGAACTTGCAAAGGCGATGAGGGGTTCTCTCGACGAGGCTCGGTGTTTCTGCCGCAGCTGAAACCTAAGTGTTACACAACATAAGTGCCGCTAAAGGTCCAAAATTGATTGGCTGTATCGTTATGATCTATCAGAAAGGATGAAGATACGTACCCGGTACAGGCATTTGGAGAAGTAATGTAGGCACCACCGACTAGGTATCATTTTGTGGCTGTTATCGTAAAGGGACTTTAAAAGTGCCCGGGTTGTTACTCTAGACCCCAGTGCGACTACATCAGGACGCCCATGGCCAAGTTGAACATGCATATATCTCGAAGTCGTGCGCAGAATAGTCTCGAAGTCGTGCGTAGAATAGATGTGCATTTGTGAAATGGGCTCCAGTAGTGTAGAAACCATCCCCAAGCAACTAAAATGTCAATCCTGAGGGTGTGGGGTTTTTTTGCGAGGAGTGAATTTCATAGCAACCTTCGGAATGGACGCTGAGGATAAGACAATGGTATGTCACGTTAGAGCGGCCATACACCTCGGCCTCGAATAGAGCTAGACGAATCTCCGAGGGGAGGTCAGCAGCCAAGGCAAAGTGGGAGGCCGACAAGTGCAGCAAACACTTCAGTTACAGACTCAAGGGCAAGACGGGGACCAAGAGACCTGTTCCGATGACAAGCGTGAAGTCGCTGGCTACCAGGTTCTACAGACTAAAGTGCGGGCATGCACCCACTGGAGTCTATCTGAAACGGTTCGGCCACCGAGAGGACGATAAGTGCTGGTGGTGTGGAGGGACAGCGGCCCAGACGCGGGAGCACCTCTTCCGCCATTGCAGCCGGTGGAGAGACCAGCAGAAAGCACTCTGGAAGGCGGTGGGAAAGGCGACGGGCTGGAAAGCGGGCAGATGCCGACACGTGCAGGTCTCTGAGCTGTTTCCATTGAAGAGTGCGACCAGGCGGTGATGGACTTCCTGGCGGCTACTGAAGTCGGGAAGTTCCCGCCCAAATGAATGACGGCACGGTATGGAGCAGGCGCAGAGGCCGACTCAGGTGCGGGGGGCGGCGGCGGTGGGGTTTATATCCGTTCTCTTCTTCTTTTCCTTTCTTGTCCTTCTTTTCCCTTCCCTTCTTTTCAGTTCTGTTATATCTCTCAACTCTCAATTCTCAACTTTCACTTTCATTTGTCAGCGGGGATGCAGGGTAGCGGGGGAGGAACTCCGCCATCTAGCCGGCTCGCCCGGAGGCGGAGGGGGTATTAGGTCCTGTCATACTCTAATTAGAGTGCATACAGTATGAATAAAACAAAACAAAAAAATGGTATGTCACGTGACGTGTGGCGTCGGCGATGGGAAATTCGAATGAGCGCATTTCGTGTCGCTTTGAGTGTAAAAAGAACTCGACAAGAGATGTGAACCGCTTATCCTTAGCAGATGCTGGGATACTGCGCTGAGCAAAGGTTGAAAGAATACAGGCTCAGGATAAACATCGCGGTTACTGGTGTTATGGATATCCGCAATTACACGATTTGCTGATTCCTGTGAAGTTCAGACTTAGATATTAGTAAACTTCAAGGCAAATACATAGTAGTCCTAGCCGCCATATGAGCCTTTGCTCCACATTGGGTCTGTTTTACAACCCTCGGTCTTTTTCATCGAACTAATATTGCCTCCTTCTCTCCGTAGCCACTCTTCGAGCGCTCTGCAGCAATTCCAGAGAAGTAGTTGTACAAATTAATTGACCACCCATGTCATAACTAGACTGATAATATGACTACAGCAGATGCTGCTTGTTTTCCTGTAGAGCCATATCCCTATCTGGAGCAGTTCATCCATGGAAAACCTGAATCCGTAAGCTATAAGAGCTATTGATACAGTGTTCCCAATCATGAAATTAATGTAGAAGAACAAGGAAAAGGAACAATAATACATCTTACTCCCAACCCAAACTCATAAGAACTATTGATAATGTGGGGGTGCGGGAAAGGAAAGAGGGCGAGAACGAAGGGAACACGGCTGTACTAAGGACAAGCGAAAGCTTGTTTCAGTGCCAAGGCTATTGAGAAGACGCTAAGTTGACACCCAAATCAAGAAGATCCCGGAAGAAGAAAATGACCATGAGCATGTGACACCGCCATTGACAAGTGGGGGTACTCGCCCGATCGATATCTCCAAGAAGATTCGAAACGTAAAAGGCGCCACCTCCACATCTTCTCTGGCATCGAATCTACCATAAAACCAGATTTGTAAGACTTGATAGAGCCTATGAGACGGCTAGTCCAGGGATATCTCCTTGCTTCGAATCGAAAAATCCTAGTCGGTGAGTGATAGTATGTGACCCAGCGTTGTCGGCTGTGGATGAGTTTTTTTTTTTGCTCTACCCCGAACCCCAGCTCGTCTACCCTCCACACCTCCGTTGTTTGTGCGACTCATAGCTCTTCATCATCCAACTTGGGAGAACTGCTCCTGTAGTATATAGTTACTGGATGGCAAGAGCGAATATTACCTACAGGGCTTGGGTGAGAAACTGGTGGCGTTGGGAAGGGGGAATCTTCAATAGCTGAAAGACCTCGAGAACCCGAACAAGACCTCTCCCATGCCCCAAAATTGCGAGGCCAAGATGTCCAACCAGGCAAGACGTCTCGAGTCGAATCCAGTGCAACACTGATCCGAACCAAGTTGCACGTCCCGCCCTTACGCATCATGTTGACCCCATGCCTCCCCAGATACAAATCCCCGCCTCTCTCACTTCCCTCTCCATCCTCCCCTATATGGATGCCCCCATCCCTCTCCCGCGCACCGCCTCTATCCTATTCCTAGCATTCCTATTTCCAGATCTTATTCCGATTTTCGTCATCATTCTACTTGTAATGCGCTTTACGGACCTGGTATTTTGTGTCTTTACCGCACTGCTTGTCGTCGTTGTCGGCGTTGGGGCTGTGCTTGTGTGTGGACAATTGGGGGTTTGGGGGTTGGCGGGAATTTTGGTTGTTGATCGGGTTAGGTGGGGGATTGGCAATGGAGGAGTTTGAAACTGAATATGGTTCGTTGGAGTTTTGGGAGGATGATGGTATTGATTTAGGTAGCGTGCATATGGCGTATTAGGATGCACGCGCAGGTTGTAGCAAGCAAGTGCCGTTCGTTGAGTTCCAGGATTCTCTGCAAGAGCACTCAATCGTGCATAGTCTGCACCTTTGATGGTATAACCCCGTCCACAACCACGAATTTGTGTGAGTGGGAAACCTGAAACCTTTCATTTCTATGTCTGGCGAAGATCATGGTCAATACCGGATGAATGTGAAGTGAGACAGGAAGGGGCTTTTTGAGAAGTCTGGGCACCATGAATGATGACCTATGATTGGTAAAGCGTAGGTACTGTACACCCACTATATGGAAATAAGAAAGACTAAGTACTGTAGGTGAGTGGATTGTTGAAGAAGCCTGCCCTAGGGTTCATTTGGATGCAGCTCAAACCCAATGGCAGAAAGCATGGAATTAAGTTGACGTGAGATTATCGTGCTATATACTCATTACTGTACGAACAAAAAACCTTATTACAGTCGTGATCATGAATGTAAAGTGCATATTCATATGTGGCGGTTTATAAAAGGAGATTAATTACCCATCCAGTAAATTCATAGAAACAAAGGTCCCAAACCCAGAATGATTGGATCACAGCCCCAATTGCGCGTCAGACATGAAATGACTTCCACCTTCACACCGATATCCGCCTTGCTCTTTGGTCCAAGCATATCCCATCTCACAAACGCCCATATGACGCAGTTTTTCTTGAATCTGTTTTTCCTTCTCTTCCTTTTCATCTACTTCCTGCTTTTGTGCCGTGCAGGACGTTGATAGCGGCGATTCCTGTCTTTCCTTCTCTTCCTTTTCACCGACATCCTGCTTTTGTGCAGTGCGGGACGTTGATAGCGGTGATTGAGGTGGTGCTTGCGTTTCGCTGATGACTTCGGATGTACTTTCAGCATTCTGCGGTGCAATATGGGCTGCAAAACTAGCCGAAGGCCCAGAACTTTTTGTGAGTATGTCGTGATGGGACTTATGTGCTTTTCTCGGAACATCGTGGTTATGGCCGTATTCCACTGGGTGACTTTCCGCTTGATCGTCCGCCGTAGCTACAGGAGAGGAATTCTTTCTTTTCCCTTTCTTTTTCATGCATCTATCGTATTGCATAGCAAACATTTTCTTCGTGTACAATAATGCTTGCCCTGGGGAAAGAAGCACCTCTAAGTCGTCCTCTGGGGAAAGGGTCGGCTTGGTAGTAGTTTGTAGCATCTTATACATTTCTCTGAAGGCAGACGCTGACATTTGCTTGGCCAAGGTTTTGATGTCTCTGGCGTTGTTCCATGACGGCAAGACTGATAACCCTCTGAACAGCGTCAATAGGTTCTGGTAGTCGGGATTGGATGTATCCTGAAGGAAGGGAGCACTGATTCGTTTTTCCTCAAGTTCTCGATGTAAAAGAATCATACAATCTGGAGGTTGGATATTTTGAAAAACGATCTCATCCGGGAAGAGGCCCGAGAGACCGGGCTTGATTGTCATGAGATTATTCATATCTTCGGTATATCCTGCCAAAATGACAATCATCTTGCCTTCGTATCTCGGTGTTGTCAGAAGGTAAATCAGCTCATTGACTGCCTCGCTTGCGTAATGTCCTTCTGCAAGGCGATAGGCCTCGTCAACAAATAATACTTTGCCGAGTGCCTTTTCCAGTTGCGCTTTGGTCTTGGGGCCCGTCTGTCCCACGTATTGGCCAATTAGATCTGACACAGAGCACTCAATTACTTCATCGGTGGATAGAAATCCCATGTCGTAGTATACACTGCCCATATTTCGAGCGGTGGTTGTCTTTCCAGTGCCTATATAAAGTTAGCCACCCATCAATCCATGCTCTCACGCAACCCGCCCCAACCCTCCACACTTTAGTTGTTCCACGAGCTCTGCAAGTTACTTTGCCTGCCGCACGGCCACAGTCGAACAGAGCAACCGAAGTCATGGCCCAACAAAGCAACTCACATATATTTGTCTATAACCAAAACGGCACTAAGAAGTTGCTTTGGAGGGAGGTCAATCCCTCCAATCTCAACCTCATTATCCGTATTGTGTAGACAGGCAAATGCGATAGTTTAACAACACTTGAAGGATAAAGATACTGACCTGGTGGACCCTTAAATACGAACTTGGTAGGAATATGATCACGAGGGTCCCATCCCAAAGACTTCACTCCAAGTGCGAGGGTCTGAATTTCCTCCAACTTCTTTATGATATCGTTGCTCACTATGTTCTGAAGCCGTTTCCGACAGTTGGGGATCGCAGTAGCATTACGGTCGAAGTGTGGGTCAAAGTCCTCCGGCTCCAGAACAGCATCAAACTCTCGTTCAACAACTGGCTTCTTTGATTGTCTGGTCTGGTAGTTTAACTTGGCTTTGGCAAGACAGGTATCAACCTCTCCTGCATTGGAATAACTTGGACGCATCCGAGCTCTATCCAGGACCTCAAGAGCGACAGACTGAGCTTGCGGCGTGGCAGTTAGATCCTGTTGCTTCATTTTCAGTTCGAGGATTCGTTCCAATTGCTGTAGGTTGAAGTCCTCGAAATGGAAGGGGTCATCTATTGCAAATCTTCGGGAAAGCCCAGGGTTGGCATTTTGGAACAACTCTTTGAGCTTGTCTTCGTAACCAAGAAGGAGTATGCATCGGTCATCCCCTGGAACGCCCTGAACCTCTGCAACGAGCGTGTCAATCACTGAAGCCTTGTATGATTCCTGCTTGTTTTCGGGTGCTCCGGTGTTGAGCATATATGCCTCGTCGATGATCAATACTTTGCCCAGTGTCGTTCCAAGGATGGCTCTTGTTTGGGCCTCCGACTTTCCGAGGCAACTTCCGATGAAGTCCGACGGGTTTTTTACCACCACTTTTTAAGGCGAAAGGGTTAGCAAGTCGTGCTCACAGGAAAAGGGAGGGATGCATCAGTGTGATCGGCGGGCCAGCAGGATAGCCAAATTCAGTAGGACACTCAGATAGTATCACGGCAAACGCTGATCAGTAGCTGACCTTGTAGTACCACCGAGCAGGCTATCCCAATGACTTGTTCGACACTATATGGAATTGAATGCTTACCTTCTCCGTTGCTGAGAAGCCCTAGATCGGCCATGATTTGTCCATATAATTTAGCTACCGTAGTTTTACCCGTTCCTGGTGATCCGAAGAATACCCGGTTCAGAGAGAAATTAAGTGGCTTTCTTTCAGCTAGCTCTCGTCGATAATTTGTTTCAAGCATGTCAATCATACTCTTAGCTGACATTTTGACTGCATCCAGCCCGACAAGACCCTGAAGCTCCGCCCAAGCCGAGCTCCTGAATATGGCTTCAGAAGGATCTGGTCCAATCAAGTCTTCCTTGGTGAAATATAAATCGTCTGGGTTAAGGCCATCCTTAAGTTGTTTGGTTAGACGTCTTGCTTGACGTTCTGAAATTCTCGCCAGTAGATTATCAACGGAACGTGCGTTTCCAAACCCTCTGATTCCTCTGCCACGGGCTAGTCGACGGATCGCAACACGCATATACAAGCCATCCATACCACCCTCGACCTTCATTTGTTTGCTGTATTTTTTGTCGATATAGTCTCGCAGAATGTTCCAGAGTTCCACATCCTCGAAATCTGTAAACTGCAGAGTGTATGGAACCCTGCTTACTAAGCCAGGATTGTGCTCAAAAAAGGACTCCATCTCCTTGTTATAACCGGCGAATATCACAGTAAGCCTGCCTATATTGTTTTCCATCTCTGTAAGGATGATGTCGAGAGCCTGACGCCCTCCGGCCGACGAGTATGGTGCTGTGAGTTGATAAGCTTCATCCACAAAGAGGATTCCGCCTTCGCTTCTGTACATAATCTTCTTGATTTGTTTCTTGATACCAAGAGGCCCTTTATATGACAATTTCGCACCCGAGGTCTCCTTAACCTGGCTGGAAGGTAAAACACCAATGGAATGCAGAAATTGTGCATAAATACGAGCGACGGTTGTTTTTCCTATTTATGGATCAGCAATCGAATTGATATATATATATGGGTCTATTTCACACCTGTCCCCGGATTTCCTTGAAACACGATATTGAACCGCTCATTCTGCAGATTGGTATTCTGGCGTTTGCAAGTCTCGACTTTTGCTTTAATAGCCAGTACTTGCTGCTTCACTTCCTCAAGGCCGACTAGGGCCATCAGCTGGTCAATCGCGGCGTTCACGGCCCCCTCATCCTTCTGTCGTTGCCATTCCAGTGCTGCAGCCGATGATTTTTGAACGAACGGCCTTGTGCGACAGGAGTTAGAGGTTTGAGGGGAGTCTGAAGTTGGAGAGTCTGAAGTTGGAGAGTCTGAAATTGGAGGGTCTGAAATTGGAGGGTCTGAGGTTGGAGAGTCTGAAGTTGGAGAGTCTGATGGTATCTGCGAATAATTTATAGAAGGGGTGGTAAACGAAGTTCTGGGCGCTGGTGGTGATACCGATCTTTGAGGTGGATAAAGACTTGGCAATGGGGATTGAAGTTGTGACGTAAAGGTCAGAGGTGGGAGTAAAGCTAGACTTGTACTTGAATGCGAAGGTGGATCTGAAGATGGACTTGGAGTTGAACTAGGCGATGGGGGTAGATCTCGTGAAACTGAAAGTGCAGGGGAAGGCGGAGAAGGCGGACAAGAAGCCAGTTGACTTGAAGTCGGAGTACGGGAAGGAGAACCAGAAGGTGAGCTTCTAGGTGAGCTTGAACGCGAGGCCGAACGTGAACGTGAAGGCATAGATGGAAATGACATTGCGGTGATTGAGTGTTACTTTTGTCAAAGTCTGTTAATTATTAAAGTTTCAATGTCTCGAGAATTCCCTGACTTATAGGTACTGAGTCGAGAAATTTATGAACTACGGACAAGCTACCATTTAATTCAGGACAGAGGGTTCACCACCTGTGACAAGAAAACGCTTTTACTCAGCCTCGCAAGAAGACTACCTATCGCACTCATTAGATATGACATTTGTGTTCTCTTTGATTCTATACGCCATTTTGATATTGAACCTTGGTGCACAGTACATATGCGGGGTTGTGGCGATGCGCTGGCATTCAATTGCCGAAAGAGGATAGCCGAGTCGACAAAAATGTTTCGCTTGGCCAGTTGGCTGTCTCAATCGTTCCATGACACTAATTTCGCTAGCAAAATTAGCTTTCATCAGTTGAGGTTCACAGACTAGGCAGAATACTTCGCACAATGAGCCTCCTTCGCATCTCCCCTATGTGCCTTGTGCGCAACTGCACACCTATCACAGATGTACGATTCAGAACGCAGGGCTGTCGTCGGAAAAATCACGCAGAAATATCCTAGCCACAGGGAATCAGCATCAAACACGTCTACACCAAACTTTGTCGGTGGTATGTCCAGGACTCGGTACGTCAATTCTATTGGCCTGTTGGCCTCTCACTGGAGCACTCGTTAATGAGCCGCACGTTAGGCACCCGGCAATATCTAGGTGGAATGGATACAAACACTCACTATCCAACCAATTTCTGAAAGTGCAATCTGCCTGGCAGTGCATGCATGCCATAAACGTATGTGTTCCAACTAGTTTGTGAACTTTGTTCAATTCTTTTGAACGGCCAGAGTTCGTCAACTGCTCGGAACATATTGAAAATCCATGGAAGCTGCTGTCATGAATAACTTCTGTGCACGTTTCGGTCGTAGTGTGAAGAAACCAGGTATCCTCCTGCATGTTTTGTTTTCACCGATAATCATCACACTACTAGTACTGTACCGAGCACGATGCTTTGGAAGGTCGAACGACCAATCATCCGAACCATCGCGCTCCTTACAGTATTACAATGTAGCGAGTTTTCTTTGTGCTCTATGAAGGCAGGTAATTAAAAGGGTCAGGGCGATCAGTATCATATATAAAATCAATTCAGTGCAAGTATGTAGTACATTATGGCAGTCTCTCAAGCTACCAAGATATTTTAACATAGAATGTAGATTGCTTTTGACATTAAACGCCGCGGCCCTCTAGCTGCTACAGCCCCGTATATACTTTTGGTGATTGGAGTTCTAATGATAACGGTTAAACCATCCGAATACACCACAAAATACTATTTGTAGACGGGTAACTAGGAAAGACAGCGATACTATTGGATCAGGGTACCGCCTCCTAGGATATGTATATCAAGAAACCTGGGTGCTTATCCCGGCGCCAAAACAGAAGAGATCATACTGTGCAACCGATCTTAGCTTACGAACTTATATCTTGGATAAGTTCTCCGCAAAATGGCTGTGAGGTTTGATACCTGAAGAATACCGTATAACTCCGTAATTTATGCTCATTTGATATACTTAGGACTCAGTAAATGATAGCCTATGATACACCAACTTGGACCATGGACGAGATTTGCCCAAGTTCTACCTAGTAGTGAAAGAGAAGAAATCCCCAGGGCCTTCGAATTGCGTCAGAGAAATGTTCCGTTTTGTACGGAGGAAGTTAAATGAAGACGAAACGGCTACAGAGGAAGAAAGAACGAGGAGAGGAGAGTTGCAGAGTTGAAGATGTCGGCAACACGCAGATTCAAAACATGTATGTTGTTCAGGTAAGCTTTCGCTTGGCGTCCCGAAGCCTCGAAGTCATTGAAACATCCTGGACGCCGCCCAAGCCACTATGGTAACCACAGCCTCATGATAATCTGACAAGGTTTTGACTCCTTGCCTGATGAAGGTGACTGGGCAGTGACTAATTGTTCTGGAGAATAGCTCCCATGCTCTCTATCGTGAAGTTTGTGCCTCGGACTTCTCAAAAAAAAAAAAACTGATATCTCGTCTCGTAAATTCAAATTCCAGAATTCTGAGACATCCGTATCAAATCCAACTCAGCCGTTACTGACTATGGGCCTACAGTGAAGACACAGAGATGAAAATTTTAAATGTACCCCGCGTGGGCCGCCGTGGCTTTCCACAATGATACCATCGAAAGTAAGGTACCGGTCTACAACGATGAGCGAGCGAGTAGGTTTATGGAGCAACATGATTGATGCCCACGATAGAGATTATCAGTCTTGATACTATTCTTCTCAGGTGTATCGTTGGGGTTTGTTGACGGAAGTATGATGCTCGGTGGGAAAGGTTGCACTGCAACCTCGGGGTGACAACACCCGGCTAAGCGACCGAACTATCCGCCGAGAATAGGATAAGTACTTTGTGTTTTGTACCTTGCAGTTATGCAAAATTTAGACATCCGGGGATTGAAACTTTACTCGCTGCTTAATGTCTATCTATCGAAAACGTAAGGTCTTCAATTGTAGATTCCCCTTCACCATGCCAGCCTCTTTCTCCAGTTATCCACCTCCGCATCTGAGTCCCAAAATCCAAAGAGAGTCTCCAGGTAGTATCCATCTCTACTCGGCCTCGTAGGAGTGTGCAAGGGGGGGGCGATTGATGTGATTGGAACATTGTAGTGTGTTGAGACTTCTTTGGAGTATAGCCAATGCACGAGAACACAATACTAAACTACTAAACTTCAATAGTGTTAACGGTCTTTGCATGCTGTTGTGTTTGAGGTTGAAGATGGTGTCAATTTCTCGGTAGAGCCTGACTACTTATACTAAGATGCTCCTACAACCGGCTCTAAAGCCATAACAATTCCAATACCATAACACATGTGTTCTGATCCGTTGTCAAGTAAATTGCTTTGTCAAGAAGCTGGCCCACTTACCAAGGAGACCGTCTCTTGGCCAAGAGCCCGCTTTGTGACTGGGTTAACCTGTTTTTAAAGTGACAGGTTCTAGTTACCAAGCAGTGGACTTGGTGACTGGGTCGACTAGTTATAAAGTGAGTGGCTATAATACAAGCCATAATACTTATTACTCTGGCCAGAACTCACCTTATAATCCACGTTAGAAAATTTCTCGACTCCCAGCTAGTAGCTCGGTAGCCCATGAATACATGGAGAAAAAGCGAAACAGGAGATACAGAGCGGCCAAATAGTTCGAATGTTTATCAATTCTCACCGGTCAACTTTGTGTGACCCCCAGTATGGCACCACGCTAGTACCCCAAAGTGATCAAGCCAGCCATCTGTCACCATTGAAACTGCAAACTGCAGGACCACTTAAGAACTCCGGAGTTCGCTCTTTAATTAGAGTGAATAGGGTCTCTGATAGTCTAACTAGAAGTATTAGACTCGTAGAGAGAATGTGAAAATGTACTGAGAAAGCAGAGAACTACTCATTAAACACTTGGCAAATTCCAAAGCTTTCACTTTGTTACTTTATAACTAGGTCAACTCAAGCGGTAGCCCTGTCATCAAGTACTCTACTTTACCACTGGACCAGGTCTACTGTACCCGCAAGTGAGGTTGGGACGATACCCTGTGCTGACAGGCAATTTTCAATGGGACACTGCTTGCTGACGGGTTTTCCATTTATAGACAGCTGTGAGAGTGATAGAAAACGACTGGCAATGTGTGATCTGGCTCAACGGAACTCATGCCTCTGTGGCGATACTGCCTAAGGTACCGCCCCCTATTCATTATATTGCATACGGGCGGACCGGCAGGAAAACAATGTACAGTAGATCTTCAAGTCCGATGGAATTTACTGATGACAATATTCGGATATGGGACAGCAAATTCTGACGCTGACAGAACCACTTTTTTTGTGGGACGGACACGCTGTGCTGACTGCTGACGTCCCAACCTTATCTGCGGGTACAGTACTTGCCAAATAAGTCGACTCAGCTGGAAAGTGTGCCCCTTGATAAGTGGGCCGGCCTCTTGACAAAGTAATTTACTTGACAACGGGGTCGAAACACATGCTTTTCTACTTTAATTATACTGTATTCACTCTATCTAGAGTATAACAGTGTCTGCTTCCCCTCTCCTCCTCTGCCCTTATCCCCCTTTATGCATGCCTTTTTTTGCGGCTGCAGCTGACGCGACGGGGGATATACTAGTTGCTAATTATGAGAGGAAGATAATGATAGTTTGCGTCCACAGAGACGGCAGACGAGATCAATTGTGAGAGTAGGGCTGTTAGGGATTTGTCGGTGGATGATAATACTGTAGCGAGCACGATGCTTCGAACGTCACGGCGTCACAGAGACTGGTATGGTATGTGAATACACGGGTTTTGTCACGGTCACAGCAAGGCTGTTCAAATCATCTGGGGTCCGAATGCTATTGGTCACAGTCACATTCCGCTACAATATTTGAGCTTTAAGCTACTACAAAGACCAGTAACCAAAATCCATTTGATAGGTATCCAGTAGGCACTAGGTTATAGCAAATGCCTCCAAATTTGGTTCCTTTTTGATAGGCATCTGCTAGGTCAGTGGTATGAAACAGTAGCAAATCCTGCATCACAGACCCTCAAAAGCGAGAGCAGAAGGTGTCACAGCAACCTCGTCACTAAAAAAAAGGGTCACAAATGGGTGGCCGTTCGAAGCATCGTGCTCACTACAGTATGTCCAGATACCGGGTAGGGGGAATATTCGAATGTAAGCAATGTGTACAAGTAATACAAGTAGAATTATACAGTAATAGAATTATATAGTAATAGAATCTAGATACTGTCGGGGTTTTTGAATCGTATCTAATCCTCAAAAAAAAAAGAGAAGGGGAAAAAAACATAAACCTATAGCTAAACTGCTCTCGTGAGCCAGACGTTGCCTTTTGAGTTAGAAGGTTGATTAGTTTTTGTGTGAGGGCTTTTGTCTGTAGGTGATGGCACATGTTGGGAATGAGATGGGCCACTAAAGTAACGTCCATTTCTCGTTGTCTCGCTCATAAACTCGCTCGGCAATACCTAGTAGGGATCAGATAAGGTTATACCCCTGGTCTATCAATGCTAAAAAGAATACCCGAGCTAGCGATTAACCGTATCCATCTCACAGTAGACACACGTGGCAATCATTCCTATAGCATATCACAGGATGGACCAGACAGAGACAATCAATTGGTATCTCTCTTTCCCCCCTGTAATTAGAATGTTCCCATGACCCTCCTCCATAACATTGCAACAGAGACCGTAACTCCAGAAATGAGTGATAAATAGTGACAAACACTCCTTACTATGAGCAACTTCAATTAATGATCCCGCCCAGCGTATCAGGCCTGCAGGGAGGTGTTTTCATGTAGCTGCTTTGACACCGATGAAGTTCAACAAACACCTCAGCCGAGTACTATAGCGAGTGCGATGGTTCGAACGAGAGTTTTGTTGTGACGAATCTCTTCAATAGTGAATGTCCAAGAGTGAGTGATGAAATGTCTTCCATAGGGTCCTTTGTGATGTTTGGTGTCCGAAGCATCGTGCCCGGTACAGTGTTTCACAACATGAAACCTAATCTCTTTAAAAATTCCGTTTCCGCAAACTGTAGCCATCCAAAACGCATTAATCCCACATCACTGTAGGTGCCTAATCTGGACCAGGGCTCACTTGGCCTGGGCCGCCTGGCAGCTCAGACATAGGTGCAGTCGCTGGCAGTTCCGCCTTTGGCTGTTGAATATATTTAACAGGTTGTTGCTCAACTGACACCATCGGTACCCTAGAGCCACGCCATTTCTTGAGCCACCAGAGCAGTGTCAAACCCATCACAAAGAAAGCTGCCAATGAACCAATGGAAGCACCGACTACGGTGGCTTTGGAAAGCCGGGTATGCTGTGGAGTTCCGATACTGAGCTTGATCTCGTAAACCTTCGTTAATACCGCCGAGGTGAGCGTGTCTCCGATGTGCAACGATGTTTCCGCGGATACAGTCGAGATACTTGTCTTAGTGGAAACCTCCGTACTGGTTACTGTGAACGGTATAGTTGAGATGATCGTACTGGTTTCCGTGACCAGTTCGACGGAAACGCTCGTTTCGGGGGGCTGGGTGACGTGCGAGACGCATGACGGGGCGATAAGACAGGTATATCCTCTGCAGTGGAGAAGCTGTCAGGTTTGGTTTATCGAAACACAGTAGCACTACTTACTGCGGACAACAAGCACCTACGTATCCCCGCTCAACAAACTCCGGCTTCTCGCAGGAAAAGTACCCAGTTGGACATGCCGTGAAGGTCTTTGAGACGTCACAACAGCCCGTTTCGCCATCCTGGTTGCATTCGTTAAAACCCGCGATGGTGCACTGCCGTTGGGGCTGGGTTATTGATAACATTCAGATTCGTAGACAGGGAGGTTGTTCGTTGAGTAACTTTCTGTGATTGTCCTTTGATTTCCCAGTTGATTCCCCAGTTGAGGTAGCGGCTGATGTGACTGCAGCAAACCCACGATGATGAAGACCCTGTTTAAAAGGAGCGGCAAGCCCCACCTTATGAAACACAACCTTACTATACGCCTTGCAGTCGGCTTGTGGAATTTTGTGGCCGCAATATGCGCCAAGAAAATGCACATTCGAGTCAGAGCGTAGTTTTGAGATATACTTCCACTTTGCTTTGTTTACGGCTGAACCAATGACTTCATAACTGATTCAAAAAGCAAGCTGACAGTTCCGGCGAAGGATCTTATTCGAAATCTCCGCAGGTTAGGGTGTCCAGTTCGAAAACTGGTGCAGTTCGCGAATGGAAGAGCGTTTTGATATCACAATGGTTGCAAGACGTCGCCCTCCGCTAGACACAACGCGAGGGGTAGAGTTGTATGGTTGGGGACACCTAGAGTCGGAGTATTGTGGACATTGGTTTGGCGCCCAAATATTACCTAAAATGGTAATAATTAACCCCAGAAATAAGGTTAACTCAGCCATCAGGTGCCAAGATATTAGTTTTTAACTGCCAAGAAGCCACAATAGGCCCTTAGCATTTCCATTTTAGGTAATAAAGTGCTATTATTGGCACTTTATTACCATATAAGGTAATTAATAGGGCGGACATTTGGTCTGGCTGCCACACAAAACCCAACTTTCCAAAATCCAATAGCTCCACCACCAATGCCTGGAAAAATAAAAGCTCTCTATAGAGTTGTAGAGAAGACAGCAATGAAGCGATCTATAGAGAAGAAAATTAGAAAAACTTTTTTGTGGTGGAGTTATTAGAGCTAGAAAATGAAGCTTACAACACTCCGGATATAGGCGTCCCCAACCATACGAGGTTGATACAACACTATCTAAGGAATGCTGTCCTCCATACGCCCGTTCGGTATCGGCGTGAAGCAAGCTTGTGCCTGCAATACTGCATTTGTGGCGAAGTGACTGGGCCATGATCCCCTGCGGTGGCTTACGATGTTATTGTAACCATGGTAATGGAGGATCGGAGATATAGCTGCCGGTGATCACTTCCCGCTGTTTTATGCAATTGTGTGTTTGGATGCCCCAGGTGTTTTGTAAAAATTGACTGGTAGGTCGCACGATCGCTGTCGTGAGGTGATGCGTACGTGAGGAAAGGCTTCGTGGAGATCATATGTAGCCATCGACAATTTCCGTTCGTGAAACTTGATGCCAGCTCGCGAAAGAAAAGCATCTATTCTGACCTTTCGGTACTATTCTCCGCCAGATACCTATTGGTTCTCTTGTGCGAGGCTATAATACTTAGGTAAGTAAGGCTGTTTTTGTGTGAGTGTGGCGGTTGCCGTGGCTGAGGTGGCGCACGGGGGCATGGCAATTCTGGACCATTGATCTATGTATCTTCCGTCTTTTCTCTGTTAACACATTATAATCTTGCTTACACCTTGCACCCCAGTATTCCATATGGCTGCTCAATGTTGGTGTGTAATAGAGTATACTGTGCTAAATTGTGGCGAAGTGACTGGCTTACGAATGTTGGTCTGGTACTTTATTATACGTACTTAGCTCTTTGAACATATACAATACTCGTTCACTTGTAATTGATACTACAATTAATGTATTATAGGGTCCATGTGAACCCTATTTTAATATCGCGGTCATCCCCACGTTGTAGAGGCATCGCACGTGTGCTTGGTTGCGCAGGCCGCCTGAATGGTGGTCTACCTACTGTAGCCATGTTGAGCCCAATGCCCCTCGTAGACAAGCTGTCAATGGTATGGCGACTTCGAACAGGGCTCACGTGCTAGGGCTAGGGTTAATACAGTGGACACGATGCCCAGTGTTCGCGTACACATCGTAGCAGGTCCGAGCAGTATTAGATGCATTACAACAAGCCCAGAACAACAGATGCGGCACCGTCAAGAATACTAGCGACTAGAAAAGGACCACCTCGAGTCTGGCGATAGGCAAAATCGGGCAGGTAAGACAAAGACAAGATAGCGGGTTTCACCATTTGTTAAAACTATAGTCTCTGGGCAGCACCTGGGAGGTAAATAAAGTTGACTGTCACAGGTTTTTTATAAGAATTGATTGCTTGGAGATGCTCTTGTGCCCAGACTTTTTCGCTTCGCTCGCAAGCTCGTTTCACCACGAAGTGAACCCAGAAAGTCTAGTATACGAGAGCAGCCCGGAGACACTCCGTAAAGTTACCCGAAATTACTATCTACTTAATAGTTGTCATTCGCCATTTAAAATTATCGAATCCATCGCCTTTCATCTACTAACCGCCCTCTCCTCTTTCTCATCACCTTATCAATAGCTATTCCTAGCTCCATACCAAGCTTCGAGAGTGCGTTTACTACCATCACCTCCATTCGGCAATGTTCCTCAAGATTATGATTCTGACGAAATGGGAAGGTGGCATATATGTGAATTAGATTATGGCTAGAGTAATGGTGCTTAACTTAACTTCACTTCTTCCCACCCAAACACGAACACCACACCATCAGCGTTCGAGACTAAAACACCATGATATGATGCCTTCAGGTAGGCTTCAAATCGCTTTTTCGAGCGATTTCTTTGCCTATTCACGCTCCGTTCACACAAAACCTAACTCTACTCCAGTGCGTATAGGGACATTCTAGCTCCTAGCTAGGATTTGTGTGCAGCAACAGCAACAGAGATCATTTTACTTTACATGCGGTCGAGCTGTCGACAGCTGTAGGCGGATCTCAATGTCAAACCATTGCAAGCGGCGACTTTCGAAAAGCTCGGAGACCTATTCAAGATCTTTCAGATGGGGGGCACCCCCGCGCCAGATCACTTGATGTGAAGTGGTAAGTATGTTGTTTTTGCGGTCCAACAATTCCAGTGCGACTCTCGGAGCGATCCAGCAAGCGATGTGAGCCGGATGATATCCTAAACGGGCTGTAGTGCGTACAATAATTTCGTACTCCGCTTCATCAACGAAGAACTCTATTAGCCAACAAACCTAAAGAGAGCCCGCCTGTCAAAAGGAGATAGGTTTAAATGGCGTATCTTTGGGGCTATCATTTCTACACACCCATGAAGGGAGGTGGCGAGCATGTGCCATTTATGCAAATGCTTTTGTGTTCTCTTTCTGACTTGATAAGTACCGTAGTGAAATATGTACGAAGCATACACCGAATTCTAGTCAAATTCGGCTCTGGCGGTGCGTTAACACACCGAATACGGATTTTCCAACTGTGCTTTTTTACAACGATATGTATCTGTACTCTGTACTGTAATATGTACTGTACCAACAGAGTTAGCTCCCTGCAAACGGAAATTTTGTATGCGGCGGCGAGTACTAACTCTGAGATTGTTAGGTAAGGGTGGTGTGAATATGGGGTGAACCATGTGAATAGACTTAAGGTACAGAGAGAAGAGAAGGAGAAAGACTCGAATATATATAGGAGACTTGTATGTCATCAGCCCTAGTTACAGTGAGCTTGTATAGTCTGTAACGTTCCAGATCTTAACATGCAACAGTGGTGAGCACTGTTGTCCGATTGATAATTTGTGATTGAGGATGCGTGAGATCAATTATCCTTTTCTAAGCCGACAGCACTGACATGGTGGCAGTTGTGTAGGGGTTCTCTGGAATTTAACTGAGCCTCTGCTTCTGATAAATAGCGCCATACACGTACAAGTATAAAATGTTCTGCTACTGAACAAGTTGAACAGCCACAGCGGCCGCTGACCGGAGCAAAACATGGAATCCCACTACTACTAACTACTATCCAGTTCGCTATATGCAGTGCTTTTTAGTATATATCATAACTAAGCCATGCTCTGTTGATGTCAAGAGGAGGAGGTGGTGGTTGACATGTGGTTGATTGATAGTTTCCGGAGTCGGTTGTCTGACATAGGAAGGATGAAAGAATGGTATGGCTGGTTATTTGGCATTGGTTGGGACTATTTGGACGCTGATCGATTAACCCTGCGATTTGAGAAATTAGCTACCGGCCTAGAATTTCATGACCAGAGATCACAGAAATGTTGCATAAGATTATATGATGTTCAATGAGCCAGAGGAACCGCTACCAACGAATGCAGGATGGTGGAGCGAAAGAGGAGGCTGCCACAATGGTGTGTACGGGGATCAAGATATCCTCAAAGGTAAACCGCATGCAAGCACTATAGAATAGCGCATTGTCGAGTATATACCGTATAATCTGGGCGAACTCGTTACTTTTGTAGTACAAGCAGGTTACATTGGAAACCGAAACCTTTACTTCTATTCGTCTGGCTCCTAAGCTCTTCAGTTTGTCATCTAGCTTCAACTGTCTAGTGAATAAAAGTTGCCGTTGACGCTGTGCATGCAACCTGCTCGTACTACAAAAGTAACGAGTTTATCCGATAGACAGTTTGATGGAACCGGATAATGGTGAATATCGAGTGACCCCACGGCCCTCTGCCGGCGGAGATAAACTCCACCCGGACAGAATCGTTGGAAGCACATGACATCGAAAGCTCAATCTAGTATTTCCATTAGAGAGTTTGCGCTATCGTGCCAGCTCCAAAACTTCTAGCTTCAAATTCCACGAGTCCCAAAAGCTTCACAGAAAAAGCCAGGGAGCTTATGGGACTGAATAGGCCCACCGTCTGCCTGAAGTTGGGAGTCCATTTGGTTGCTGTATGAAATCTCGAAATCGTTAAAGCCAGGAGTTTTGAAGCTGGCAGCCTAGCGCAAATTCTTTATTATCGCTTTACATTCTCGTGAAAAAAATTAATACTAGCCGCCGACTATATGTGTACAAAAGTAGCCTCGCTCGCAGTCACAATTTAAATCCCAATAACTTCAATCAAAAGCCCACTAGGCAATATCCAAGAAATCCACGCTGAGTCACCCGTTGGCACCACCTGAAATCCCTGGAGCCCAGACTTGCAACTAAACGTGTTCTTACCTTCCCACAAGGCCGAAGTGCCCTCCGCAGCATTGTAGAATGTGCCGATCTGTTGACCCGTGGACGCCGACCCTCTATGGTTCCATGTTGCGCCTGTGATGAGGGGGGAGTTCAGAGTAAAGATCTGCCCGCGCTTCGAACCAGCAGGATCGACATAGTACGGGCTGGTGAAGTGCAACCGGCAGGTTTTTCCATCCGCAGAAGACGGGAGGTTGACTACGCAGAGAGTGACAGTTGCTAACCCATTGTTCTACAGTGGGTATGTTAAGGTTGTTTCTTTTGTCTGAGACATAATTGATGTAAGGAAGCGAACTTTCCCGATGAAACCATAGCTTCCGCCTACGCCACTGTAGTCAGGAGATGCTTCGTAAATTTGGACCATGCCCGTGCACTGGAGAAAGAGGGAGAAGGAAGTAGGAAGGAGGGAGAGCATGATTAGAGGGAGGAGGTTGAGGATCTTCATAGCTGACTTTTTTGCTGTAGAGGAGAGTTTTTGCTGACAGTTTGTCGAGTGAAAAGAACGGAAGACGAACAGTTCCATGACAGTATTTATACCCAAGATTGCAATACACTCTGTCGGTGTCACAGCGGGCCATCTCCGTCTAGCGTCATCGCTCAATACCGCCCCGATTTCTCGACCGGGATTCGTCATAAACAAGTCACCCGATCATGCAGAATAAAACGATTCGTATCAGGCTGTTGGTCAATATAACGGAAGTACAATATGTCCCTCACTCCGTGTCACGCAGTGTAACTTTCAGCCCATGTCATCATTTTCAATGCATGTATGCGATGGATATCTGCAGTCTCTTCCCCATATCAGACAGGTACAGACGCAGTGTGACTATGTATGGGATTATGTTACTGAGGCCCGGAGAGATATGCAGATGATCAGGTATGGGATTGTTCATCCAGAATATAAATACCTCGGGTGCCCACATTTGCTGTCTCTGTAAATTCCGTTGCTGGGTCTCAGGTGAGTTGACTAGTTAGGTATTCTTAATCACATCACATTCGCTTGCGTGCGTTGTCTGACGGCGCATTTAAAGTCAGGGCATCTCCTGCATGTCTCACCACTTGAGAGAGTAACAGTTTTCCCTTAGAAATCAAAAGCGTATCATCGGTAACCTCTGCTATCGCCCCACAATTACTGTAGTGTTTTTATAAAATGGGCCGATTTATATGTACAAGTCGTATGTCCTTTGATGTTGCACCGCGCCGCGTATGCATGATCGAAAACCTCTGATTGGTGGCCAACAACTCCGCAACCGCAACACTACTTTAAAATCCTACTCCCACATAGTTCTCTCCCATCAGTGTCTCTTAGAGGATCTACCGGACCAGGACAATTGGAAGAAGGGCCTTCAATCATTCCGCAAATTGGCTTTAGCTTGTCCCCTGGAAGATTCAAAGTCCGGTACAATTCTCTTATCCCCTTACCCCACTTTCAATCACTATTTGGGCTTTTCAGAGAAGAAAGTATCAGAAGATGTAGATAGCTAAATTTTATGAAGAAATGCGTACATACGTGTAAACGTAACTTTTTGGGGTGGATACTGATATATGAGCAGAGAAGTCCAATCAAGGCCGGCCAACGTTAAATAACACCGATTGGCTTTGATGGAACACTTTCTAAGCGCGTTTAATAAGCTCGCATACCGCTGGGGTGGGCATGAGGGACTGGTACGCGAGCTTACGCGTTAATATAAGTTGCTGAATCAGAACTACAGGTTTAAGACAATCTACCCCGCACCATGTGCGGATCCTACGCCTTGTACTACCCGAGCACAGTGCAGCCGGGCTGCATATGCATGCAGAAATCTTGTTTTCGTAGGGCTGAACTAGAATGGGACAAAGGCAAGCCGGCAAAGTTGCATGATGATGCGGGGCCTGTCACAATTCTTCGGCTCGGATTAACTCGCAGCCCTGCTGACTAGTTGCACTCCTGCAAAACGTTAGTGGACATAATTATACGTGTTCTGGAGCTTGTTCGCATAATTATAAGGTGGCGCTAACAAGACAAAAACACCTGCAGAAGTAGCTTTAAGCTTAGCAGCAAACTTCTGACACAGGATAGCTTCATATATGTGGCGGTCCCTAGTTGTAAAGTGTTTGTTGGATAGCCAGAGCATTACCCCGCCTTGCGTCCGGGCTCTGCTTCCAGCACTTTCGTATGATGCATGCAGTCAGCACCATACAGAACGCCCGAAAATTGAGCTGAAATAACCCCCCCCCAACAACTATTTCAGATTCAGTTTAAAGCTATTGAAAACCTGAGATCTGCATTCGAGATCTGAAAGCGGAAGTGCATGCAGATGAAACAGAAAATTCTCACTCACCGAACGAGGCGGGGACGCAAGGCAACACCATGAAGTACATTAGCTTCAAAGAGGAGCTCAACTACCCAGGCGGAATTATGATTGCACCTCTAAGCACCGTCTATTCTCACTCCCGCGGAATAAATGCCAAATACGCCTAGTAAACCCAGTGCGTCAATGTGATTAGTCTGTAGCCTTTCACTACAGAGCACTAATCGATGGACGATAAGAACTCTCATACATATCCGACTAGTTGTTTACATTATGTTATTATTGCCCCAAAATCTGTCTGATGAGCGCCTTTGTCACCGGTTGATAGAGTGCAAAGTTCGACTGTTGGCTGGGTCAAATGATATCTTTATTACGAGTAACTTGCTCATACACAATACGATCAGGTCCAATGACTGCCAGTGTTACCTATCACTTCCACATTCATATGGCTAGCCTTGTCCCGTAGAGGATTGCAGTTCTCAGCTGAAATCACCTGCTCGAGTAGGGTTGCCGGACTAGGTGAAACCGGCCTGCATAGCCAGGGTAGTGCGAAGTCACGATTCGACTCAGCGGAGAACCGTGGGATAGTAACGAAGGAATTAACTAAATTCAGCAACGGAATTTCCGTATAGCCAGAAGTCCTCCAAAGCCAAGATCCGACAGGAACTGCTCCTCGTGGTCGAATTGGTTCGGCGGCTCTCATTCGTTGTTCGCGTTGCACTGCATCGCGAGTCGGACTTAATCAGACCAGTCGCCGAGCAGAAGTACTTTTGGCATGGATGAGCTGGAAGGCAACCACCTCTTTTTGTTTCTTTCTAGTAGATGCGGCGTTTTGTTTGTTTGTAACCATATTGTATTCGGCCGCTTGCGGGCACGACATACATTTTCCTTCTCTCCCTGCCACTTCTCGAAACCAATAAAACAAACAAGCAAAGTCGTGACCCCCTTCCATTATGCGGTGTCGGTGACGGGGGTGCTGTCACGGCGCTATAGGTGATATCCAGTGACTGAGAGCAGGATTTCTAGATAATGCCTTAAGCCTTGGCAGTTCGAATTGTTCCGACCCCATAGGTCAAGTACTCTACTTTAGGCAATTGTGATAGTTTGAAAAAATGCTCTTCCAAGCCACGCTTTCCGTTGGACGCTTGGCTACCACCGGTTAGTTTAAAGTTTCTGACCCTCTGGAGGCTTAAACGCTTCTGCATTTACGCAGTTACCTAGATGATCTTGATGCGCTCCTTAGACACTACTGACTATCGTCTAGAGTACTGGCCAGCGTCCAGAATGTTATGGAACAGACTAGTGTTCAAACTCAGGCGAGATGGATAGCCTATACGACACTGTCAGAGGTATAGACTATTTCAACCGACTTAGATTCAGTAAGGACCTGCTCGTCTAGGCTCTCCTTACTGTTGCTGCTCTCATCTTGCTGTCATCGCTAGGACTATCATCACCCTCGTCGCAGAGACGACGTCTAAAGGACAATCACAATTCTACTTATACTGCCCGTACCAGATGCTTGCCCCCATTGGCTAGAAGTCCATAGGAACGAAGATATAGATTCTACTACCAAAAATGGGACCGAGATCTGATCTCGCTGAGCTGTGATTCTCCGGCATCGCCTACGAATTGCTTGTTAAAATTCCCTAACACCATAGTCGTCAGATATCGTGAGACATAGACTTGTGATGGTGGCGTGTCCTGACGACTGACTAGTGATGATGGTGGATATACTTCCGGGTCATCGTGGTTGTGTAGACAAAGTTTGAACTGACTATAGATAAACGTTAAGATTCTATCTACCTATACACAGGTGGTACTTGAGGTTTTAGCTCCCGAAAGCCTATCCACTGCAGACTATCAAAAGAACTTCCCCCCTAAGAAGTGGCTAACTCCGCTACCGCCGTCAGAAAGTACCAACATCAAAGTACAAACTTCATCACAGTACCAAAGGGCGAACTTTGTGCTAAAGTCATTCACATTGTAGTAGACTAACTTCGCCATGGTACTACAGGACTAACTTCGTTCGAAAGGTATTTAACTTCACACAAAGCCCTAACTTTGCTTGCACGTTTCTAACTTAGTTTAACTTTCGCGATGCTATCCCACTCAAATGTAAGAGAAATTTTCCCCCGCAACAAACCCACACTAATCTTTTTCAGAGTTCTCAAACAACCCAGCAACGCCAGCCATTATATTCATCTCTGAATCCCCTCCATCAACTAGGAACTTCAAACCCCTCAAGCCCAACGGAGAATTCAGCACTGGATCGCTAGGCTGTCCGGGGGTGTGCATTGCCTCATCATGCCGGATGAAGGCATAGCTGACCCTCTTCCTCCCAAATACCGGACTCCAATTCCTCATTCCATCATCGCCTGGCTTCACGGTGCAGAACTTCAGACCCACTGGGAGGTCAATATGGCCTTCTGGGATTGCCTCCTTGATGCTATTAACCTGAACGGTGACGAGGATTTCGTTTTTGGGGACTTTCCACGTGTTGAGAGCGGTACCTTTCGGAATCAACAGCTGAGGTGAATATTCCCATGTACCGTCATCGAATGCGAACCGGAGATAGCAGAGTCTGAATGGATCTGGGATGAGCGGTTTCAAGTCCAAGGGAGAGAGACCGAGGCAAGAAATAGCCGTCAATCGACGAGATTCAGGGCGAAAGTCAACCCAATGGCTGAGCAAATACAGAAGACCTGTGGACGGATGAGACGGGCGTATAAGAGGCCCACTGCACAAATGCTTCGGCAACGTAGAGAATGCCCACTTGAAACCCTCATCATCGTGAAAAGTGTCTATGGGAGGACGTTTAAGCGGGATTCTCTGGGTTAACATGGGCTTGGTGATAATTCCGATCCCTAAACCATGGTAAACTCCGACTAGTTGTCGTCCCTTTCCGGGTGCTTCATCGGTGACGATCCTCTCAAATACCACATGACGTCCAGTCAACGGATGATCAGGAGGTTGGATGGGTCGGCGAGCCGACTGACGGCTCATATTAGTCCACACCTATGTTTTGGTCAGCAGGGCATTGTCATCTGCCAAAAGGCTACTCGTTTTTGATAGGAAGCTAACCACAACGTCATCAGGACTGAGAGGTTGTGTGAGACCCAAGGGGCGGGTGTACAAGACACGAATACCCTCGAGGCGCTCGCCGGCTTCAGCATCGAGCCGGAATAATACGCGAGAGTAGTATGGACGGGGTCTTTGGCGAGTTTCGATGGTATGTCCACCCTTTGTAACAAATTCCAAGCTTTCGAGGAGCTGACCCTGTCTATGACCGTAGTTGAAACAGACTTCAACTACCGGATCTTCGGGATCAAGGATGTAGACGTAGATAGGGTCCAATCCTTTGGTTGATTCAAGCCCGAACTCCTTTCTCAAACCATGCCACGTCATACTTTCGTGGATCTCGACATCAGCCGGCGGAACTTCAGGAACCCATTGGACCATGCAATGAAGAGTCGGACAAAGGTCGTGTAAGGGACACCACCGAGACTGATTTCGCGCACTCAGACATGCCTCAATGACCCCAAACTCATACATGCCATTGAACTAGATTGAATGAGTATCAACTTGTGCATACATATCTCTCACCCTGAGTGTTTACCTCTGCAAACTTTGACGATATTCCAACAGCAACATGATCCTTCGTAGGTAATTGTCTTTTCTTTCTGCCTTCCCAACTTCCCAAGGCATCAGAAATATCTCCGTTTCCGAAAACTACCTACAAAATGAAACCGAGATCAGCCATGTTTATTAAACCCATCGCTCAATGTTGTCAAAGCTGGCTTACCTTTAATCCAGTGATCGCATCACATGTGTTTTGCATGCAGTTATTCTCCATAGGGCCACCAGGAAGTGCGCAGTCTGTCGAAATATTGACAATCCAACCAGCAATCCACTGGTGCTTAGCTTCAAGGTGGACTTGTGCTTTGCGCCCTGTACAGCTCCCAGCAATCACAATACGAGTGATGGTACTACTGTCATCATCGACATATTGACAGTGAAATTCTATGCCAACAACCGGATATAACCCCTCATTCTCTGCATCTTTAGTGACCGCGCCGCCAAAGTACACTGTAACAGACTTCACGACATCCCTGACTGCTTCCCAGCTTTTCTTGTCCCCACGAATAGAATCCAAATACCACCTTTGAACGTCCAGATCCATGACACCTGCTACTCTTTCCGTCCCTTTGAATTTCTCCGGTCTTAGTTCATATTTGACAGGTACGCCGCATCCTGATCTTTCAAAGAGGTCAAGTTCCACATTTCGCTGTTTGCGTATGGCAATTTCATCCTTCCAGCAATCTCTCACAACATTGCAGGCCAGTTCCCATATCCTCTCCCTGTTTCTCCAACCATGGGAGAGACCTTTTGCTGAATCGGGGCCACTGGGAGAGTTACAGCGCAGATTACGGTACATCGTTCTCCAGTCAACAGATCCGCCCGGATCAGAGGTGGAGACCACTTCAATTTCAAGGAAATAAGGGAAGTCAATTGCAACACGCTGGTTCAAGAACGCTTGTGTGAGAGGGGCCGAAGAAAGTAACCTTGAAGCGACACGAGCATTGACAACGTCTTTCTTGGGAAGAACGGAAAGGATTTTAGTCAATATCTCTAACGGCAGATCCTCCAGGTAAGTCTTCCTGCCGTCTACCAGACCGTGGCGCTTCAGATTAATATTGGGCTCCAGCTGGAGATTCGACAAATGAACTTCATTTGACGAGCTAACTTTTGGCGGATATTTCGCAAACGCAAAGACGTCCAGCGAACACACGAAGTCGGCTAACCACCAATCATTCTTGAGGCTCGGCTTGTTATTGCGCCGTCGGTCCGAAGAGTAAACATGGTTTGGACTAAGGCCGTTCTTGAAATTAAAGTCAGTCCCCACCGGGATTACATCTGCACGGTGAATGTGCGACAAGAAGTATCTAAGTAGAACTGCATGAGTAATTGCGGGGGGGGGAGCTCCACCATCTAGCCGGCTCGCCCGGAGGCGGAGGGGGTATTAGGTCCTGTCATACTCTAGTAAGAGTGCATACAGTATGAATAAACAACAAACAACAACTGCATGAGTAACGGATCCTTGTGAGTACAGAACAGTGTCTCGGTGATGATGCAGAGCCATCTGGAGAATCTGCCAACAGTTTTCATGAAAGACAACGTTATTCTAGAATCATTAGGAATATTCAAGTAGTTTTGTAGCAACTCCAAGTCCATACCTTCGTATAGACTTTGACACATTTCCGTACCGGTACATATTCAAGACCCCGTTCGCAGTCGAGAACATGATCATAATTCGGTTCTAACCAGCTGAGTTCTGGCATGTTACGAACTTCGCGATCCAAAACAAAGTACTGCCGTTCATTTATAGGGACAGTGACAAAATTTCCAACGCCATCCTCATGTGCGTCCCCGATTCCCGATACATAAACCCTATCCATAGTTAGTACTAGTAGAGTACCTATTCTTTCAGAATACAGCTACAAACCATGGATCTGTCGCACTGTGGAGCTTAGGAGTAAATGCCGTGTTTTCGTAACCAATGCAGCGGCGGAATCTGGCCCACTTTAGCAATCATCAGAATGCAATATTTCTCGGTTCCAAGCTAAGGCCCCGCGCAGACATACTACAGTTGCTCTTAGCCATGCCGCAGAAGGGCTTATGCCATCGATAACATGAAAGGGCCCTCCACACAGAGCACAGGAGGTCTCTTGCATGATGACAGAGTTGACGTCGCTGTTGCTTGGTTGGAATCGGTAATGTTGATGTTACTGTTACTGTTAGGAGTGGTTGTCAATAAATTAAGTAAGGGGTGGCACTCTCATCGCTTAGGGATGCCAAGACTTCAAACGTGGCACTAATCACGTCGATATCTTTGGTTGTACTTTTTGCTTCATGGGAGGGTAGCGTGTCCACTCACACTGGTGGTTTGGGTGTGCCACAGACAGTGACAAACTCATTTGAGCGTAGCAATAGCCATGGTGATTTTTCCAACACTTTTGCTCCTTGTTATGGGGTTTTCACAATGTGATTGAGTTGTAGCAGTAGGCATAAGGATTATTCCAACTCTCCAACCTCCTTTAATACTCATACCCCATATACAACACCACCCCCTTCCTCATACAATACATAAACAGACAAACTTAAGCAATACACGTATACAACTACTACTTCCTAGGACCAATATAACCAAAAAAACCTCTTGGATTTTGGAAAAGGAATGCTGGCCTCGGCCGGTTGGGTACTCCACTGCAATAACTTCATATGAAACTCTGCATTTTCAGACTCTGAAGGGAGACAGCAGAGTAAAACAACCCATAATACTTCGGTATGCACCCATATTACAACAGATCTTATCAAACGTTAGAACTGGGGTTGCGGGGGCGGCGGTTGTGAGTGGAAGGGTGGAGTTGAAAGATGGGTTTATGAGTTTTTTCTGTTTTTTTTTCTACGCTCATTTTACTGGAGGAGAGGCGAATGGCCTAGTGCTCTCTGTTGTGGAGCGGTGTAGTGAGGAAGTTACAACTTAGACTAGTCTCTGGACTGGAAGTGGCGGGGGTTTTCTGGTTATGTACTACACTGTCATAGCTAGAGTAAATACAGAATGATTAACACAGCCAGGGTCGAGTGTAACAGCAAGCATATGACTTCCCATGATGCTAGCCGATCTGGAGTATCCAGCCCCCTTTTTCTAGGCTGAAAGTTTTTACTTCTCTTGAGCCAACCAGACTCCGGTAGGGTTTCCTTGTATTCGACATGGGACGATATATCCCGGGCAGGGCGAGACTTACCTGAAAATCCTTTACAAGCTTTAAAAACGTGTACTTATTCTGTGAGTCTGCTCTATGGGGTTGGGGAGAATAGTGTAGGTAAGAGTAACTGAATATTAATTTACTAAGTAATTTAAGTTCTACAAGAACTGCTCGGGCTACTTCTTTGTCCGCATCATGGTACCAAAATGAGCAGGCCGAGGGGTCTAGTGCACCGATACCACAATGGGAAGGCAATGCCAACAGCGGCGTGCCGGTAGTCTTTACGAATGAACCCATCACCATGTGTCACTCAACTATAAAATTATTGGTTATGTTGCATGTGTACTTGGATCGTGAGTCTCAGCATCGTCTGATGTCTTGTATGAGAATGAAGACTTGTATGAAGATGGTGGCTGTATGAGGATATGCATCAGGACCAGGGTGATGCGTCTCATGTCAGATAAACCATACGCGTACGCATATGGAAAATTGTACATATACGGGCCTTTGAGATAGAGAGGATAAATCAAGTCAATCAACAAGTCAAAGAAGCATCCAAAGTAACAGGTTATGTTGAAATACTGATTGCTTGAAGCTTATATATTCTAAAATACAGGAACAATCGTGTGATCTTATATACGGCATTCAGAGTATGCCTTGTACGCATGCATGCGCACTCAGCTGGCATCTCCAGCTGAGTCTGGAACGACCATCATCATCGTGAGATCATGATCCCCATCAGCCCAGCTGAAGCCCATAAGCCGTACGTCAGGGAGGCGGTCCATATATGCAACAGGTTATGGAGTGCATGCATATTGTAATTTGTACCGATAGATAGAAATATCCATCGCCTGTAGATGAGTCTTTGCCCCTCCTAGGTCGACTGGCTCTTTCTAGTGCTAATCTAGATTCTCGATTGTAGATTGAAGCTTTCAGTGATGTGTAACAGCTCTCTTCTATCGGCCGGAGTCGAAAGTGACTGCTGTATTCCGTTTGCGAATAATTCAATAAACTCGCTATCCATGGTAACGCGATCAACTTTTCCGTTTCGGATATTGGTGGTGGAAACAGAAGTTGAAACTATACGGGTCTGTCATACTCTAAATAGAGTGAATACAGTATGATTAAAACAAAAAAACTAGCGGGTCGAGCAGCGTCACGTGATCAATAAATCCGAAGATCAACACTTGTGCAGATGTGCGGGGACAAAGATCTCTTTCTATTTGCTAGTTCGTGATCGATTCATGCGGGTTCATATATCCGGTTCGCACCTTGCCTTAGATGTGTTACACGTCAAAATGATTTGTGCTTTCAGAAATTCGTTGGCACGCACGGCAGATCTGTGGATCCCTGATGATTTAGATGTTACCACCCCGCACTTGATTATGTATATGTGGGCGGGGCGGGGACGGATATCGATAGATTCACGGACCCGGTACTGACTGCTTCCATACTACGATGATGTCTTCAAATTTTTCGCGTCCCGAGTTTCTCGGACGTCTAAGAACCCCTAAAACGATGAAGATAATTGCGGGGGTGACTTCTGCTGCCGCTATTGCGCCGGGTCTACCTACAATAGACAGTGATGACTTGGGAAAACTTAGGACAGCACTGCTTGATAAAACAGAGCTTCGGCGCTTTAAGAGGAGTTCGGGGAATGCATCGAGGTATGTACCAGCATATTCCGGACCTGATACCTTCGCCCCCTCACTAACATTAAAAGCTCGTCGCCTTCGATCAATAGCGCCGCTCCTTCGACAGCCGTCTCGGTTCCATCAGTAGGATCCCCCGCCATCACCGCAGGCTTATCGGTTCCAGCCGCCAGCCCCCAAACTTCCCGCCCAGCTAGCGCTCCGCCGACCGCTCCTTCAAGCGCCCCCCAGTCTGTCGGTCTCGGCAACACAACCGCGTCATCTGTGGCACCAACATCTGCCCACCTATCAATCCCTTCAACGATCTTCCGTCCAGCCACACCCGCCACCGCCAGTCTCGAGAAGGATATCAACGATGTCAGAACAGCAATGGAAGAGTTCAAAAGCAAACAGCTGAAATACACCAAAAAAGATGGCACGGTGATTCCATTGAGCGAGACCATCGATTCGGTGTTGAACCGCATCAGGCAATACACCAACATTGGCAATATTATGGTTCAGAGCGACCCAGCAATTGCAGCTTTGGCGTGGGGGGGTTTCAACCTCCTATTGCAGGTAACAAAGTATGGTCTATTTCAAGCAACAGACCTCCTTCTAAAATAGGGAATAGATCGCGGGGAACGATGCCGAAATGACTATAAAGATTGCCGAGTCGATGGCGGATATCCTCGAATATGTCAAGATTTATCAAACCTATGAAACGGCTTTCAAGTATCACAATACGGCTGCAGGAAAAACGGCATATGATTTGATCATGCTTTTGCACAAGGATATACGGGGCTTTTGCCAGCAGGCGAAGCAATACTATGAGAAGAACTGGGCGAGTATGTACACCAAATCCTTATTTTGGCTCAACTTCTTACCCCAACATAGGGAGAATGGCTGAAGCTGCGATCACTCCATTCTCAATAGAATTCGACCCACTTCTGCAACAGCTTAAAAACCACAGGCAGCTCGTCGAGTCTGCAGTTGCTTCTGCCCGGTTTCATGGTATTTTCACCCCAGGTAGACTTGGAGTATGCAAGGTTAACTTTCTACCCTTCTACAGACAAGGAACGAATCAACCTCTTGAAGTGGCTATCACAAATACCGTATCATGATATACACGATAACGAACGGAAACGGAGGTCGGAAAACACTTGTGATTGGCTCTTGCAGAAGGACCAATTCACCCATTGGAGGGATTCTGCAAGATCTTCCTTGCTTTGGGTTCACGGAAAACGTAAGTATCTGCATTGCCTAAACTGTTAAATTAAAGCGGAAATCGTACTGATGAATATTGTTAGCTGGATGTGGAAAATCTGTACTGATGTACAAAGTCCTTGCACACTTCCTGAGCTTCAGTTTCTGACATTGTTGTGTAATCAGATCAAAGGTGATTGACCACTTAGTAGAAATCCACGGAAGCAATACCACTAGTTTTCCGGTGGCGTACTTCTACTGCAACTTCGATGACCACAAAACACTCCAACCCGCAAATGTCCTGGCAACCTTGCTTAAGCAGATTGTTGCAACACGGCCTTCTATGCCGGAGGCAATTACGGCAGCTTTCAAGATGCAGCAACTCCATGGCATGGTATCGGGGAAACATTCGTTTGAGGACGTCAAGAGCTATTTCTCCGAAGTCCTGAAGTCGACAGAAATCCGCACCGCATTTCTACTTCTTGACGGAGTGGATGAATGCCCCTCGACTCCGAAGGGCCAGGGACGGTCTTTGGACTCCAGAGGGCAGCTGCTAAATGCCTTGGTCGAGCTTACGGCCTTACAGCTGGGAAATTCAAGGATCAAGGTCCTTGTCTCAAGCAGACTTGATTCAGATATCCAGTTTATTTTGAAGCCATTCCCCGATATCGCCGTCGAGCAATCCGATACTCGGGATGACATCACAGAGTATGTGGGCTCACAACTGACCAGATATATTCAAGAAGGCATGCCTGTGAGACGGCCTATCGACGACCACCCTGAGCTTAGGGCTCTCATTATTGATAGTCTAATCGAGAAATCACAAGGAATGTAAGTTTGCTAAGCTTCTATGCTGCAAAAGACGGCCATATTGACGCTTTTCACAAGGTTTCTATACGCTCATCTACAATTAGCCACGATTTGTCAAGAGCACACGTTGACTGCCGTTAAAGAGGCACTAGACCAGCTCCCGGATAGTTATGATGAGGTATATCTTCGAATCCTCACAAAGCTTGAAGCACACACTCCGCGGAACAGGCTACTTGCGAAGCGGGTGATCGCCTGGGTCCTGTGTGCAGTCCGACCACTTTCAGTTGCAGAGCTGACGGAAGCTCTGATTGTTCGTATTCCAGAAAGACGCCTGGACCAGGAAGGCAGGTGCAGCGGCGAAGCCATCCTGGAGGTCTGCATGAGCCTTATCGTAGCGGAGACGCAAGGCGGCAATACCGTTTTCCGCTTCGCCCATTTTTCGGTCAAGGAATTCTTCCACCAACACAGCCTTGCGCCTGAACCGCGGTCGAAGTCAAACTTCATCATTGATACCGAAAAAACCCACCACGAGATAGCCGAGATATGTGTAGGATATTTATCATTCGATCCTTTTCTTCGCGGGCCATTGGACTATGAAACACTTTATGAGTGTCGCGATCTGTTTGAAGCTTTCATCCAAGAACATCCACTGCTGGACTATGCGGGTGCTGCATGGACTGAGCATCTTAGAAAAAACCTCGGAGAAAACGAGAACCTATCCGCTTCTATCTCAAATCTTTTTGCCTCAACGGCCAATATCGGACTCTCCTTCCAGGTTTACTGGTTCCGGACACTTGCTGATGGATTTCCGAAAGGCGCAACACCACTTCATATCGCAAGCTTTTTTGGGCTTCCTGACCCCCTGGAAACATTGCTATTATTGGCAGAAATGGGTGCAATCAATGCTACGGATAGTTTAGGGAGGACCCCCCTTCACTGGGCATGTCTGAAGGGCCACAGCGCAGTCGTACAACGTCTTCTAGAAGCCGGTGCAGAAATGAAGGCCCTCGACAAGAAAGGTTTCAACCCGATGGGGTTAGCCGCATTAAGCGGTCAAACAAAGACTTTCAAGATTTTGCTCCAAGTACAACGGGACATGATTGACACTGAGAAGGACCAGCAACTTGGTATTGCGCTTTTGGCCGCAGCCCAGGGAAAATCGCGCGAGATTGTATCCCTACTTCTCGATGCCGGAGCCGACCCGAACGTGCCGGTCCACCCGGATATGGATCCACTCTGGGTGGCTGCGTGGGAAGGAGATCTGACTATAGTCGAACAGCTCCTAGAAGCGGGGGCCAATGTCGACAGCGGCCGGAAATACGGGAATGCACTCCAGGAGGCGGCAGCGAGTGGAAGCTTAGAGATAATTGAAGTGCTCTTGATGGCTGGGGCGGACGTCAATGCACGCGGCGGACCCGCAGGAACGGCATTGAATGCTGCAGCTTTTCGAGGCTATTACGAGTGTGTGGAGCTGCTTCTCATTGCGGGAGCAGAGGTACGGTTCCCGGATGATGCCTATGGAGGAGCGCGGACACTTGCCGAAGCGATGGGGCATTCGAATGTAGTCAAACTATTGTTAGAATACGCACCCGAGACTTCCACACCTAACGAAACCTTGCCACAAACAACGATAAACGGAATACTCCAACTAGCTGAACCAGCGGCACCACTCACCCAGCCTTCTCCGAGCCCAACCAATCTGATTCAACTGGAAGCCATGAACGCAGGTGCAAGATCACTTTTCCAGACGGTTGAAACCGGCGACGTGGAAACTGCACGCAGGATGGTTGGATTCGGAGCAAACTTCATTAGTTCAGCGCTAGCAAGCGGAGACGTAGCCTTCATCGAACGCTTCTACCAAGTGATTATCTACCAGGTTGACACGATCCAGAATCTGAAGAACACCGAGCTCATGGGCCTGCTGTTTGAGCTCTTTGAGGGCTTCTACACGGGAGTCATGCAGTCATCCGTCGATAAAGAACTGTTACTGGACGGATTCAGAACCGCAATGGGCATTGCTATGCAAAAGCTACTCGACGGAGACTACGCTCCGATGATGAGGGGATTGGTGGTGCATAGGGAGAAAAAGCTTCTGGGGGTGATCGAAAATCGCGATGAGGATGCTGCGGAACGGTCCTTGAGGTTTGCGGCGGAGTGGATCCGTATTGGTATAAGAGTACCAGGACATTCGTTGATTGCTCGTGGCTTTGCGAAGTTGTATGTTGCCGGACTGAAGGCATTGGAGGATAAAGGGTTCCAAGCGCTTGCGAACCAGATATTACAAAGTAGTGTGTGTGGGACGAAGCAGGAGGAGCTTGTGGGGTTGTATGAGATTGGCACGGCCGCAAGACTGGGTGGTTGTTCTGTAGCTGAGACAATAATTCGACAAGTCGCAGCAGGTCTTCTGCAAGGTGATGCTGCTGATGGAGTTGATGAGAAGTTTAGACAGCGGTTGCGGGATATCTTGAGTCCCCCACCTGATATATCAGGGGAGACATCGCCCGAGTGGGGAGATGATGAAATCCCGTGGTGGGATGTGTATCGAACTAGTTCGTAGTATACTTCCGCTGCTTAAAAACAATCAATTTACGTACCATTTTGTAGATAGAATATAGTAGCAACTTTATCCTAATCTGGTCAGAACTCAAGGTCGGTATCTGCCGACACTGGAGAACTTTCCGTAGAGTCTGTGGCCGAGTCTCAATGGGCAATCTCAACATACTATGTCCTAGTCGCAAGAATTGGTGTGGTTTTGGCATGATATTTACAGGGATCATGCCTTTTTGCATGTTAGACCGCTCGATAGCGCGAGACTAAAGCTTGGAGTCAGCGTCTAGAAATCTGGGGACCCCTCCTCCGAGGTCTAGATCTGGGGCTCGTCCTCAGACTCCACACAAGCACGGGATGTCCTCCATTAGTGCCATAAGTGATGCAAACTCCATGAATTGAGCTAAATTCCGTCATCTAGATACAGTTTACCCTTGCTATACCGGATGCCCAAAATCAGAGCCATTTAGTCCGCATTGGCAAGGTTCGGTTACAGTGAAAATTAGTATGCGTGAAGGGGTAAATTGGACAGCTGTCATCTTCATCTGTATCAGTTCTTCGCTTCAGCTCTACCGGTACCAATATAGACACAATTTCAATGACACCTCCAAAGCTTCCACGAACCAATGCCAAAAAAAACAAGAGAAGCGGGATGCAGGTAAAGACTGGAGAAGCGTAGTATTGACATGTAGTATCTATTAGCATCCGGTATGGCAAAATTAATTTGTATGAGAGCAGGGGTTTATCTTCATAGAAAGACCATCCGGTCCATTGTTCACAGAAATCCGTTATAGAAAGGTGGAATTTGGTGGTTGTCAACCCTTCCTGATAGAGAAGGTCTGGTACAGTAGGGTATCCGGTAGGCTACGGTACGGTACACCAAGGGTAGACTGTAATTACTCGGGTCTGGCAAAAAAAGATCGAACGCGTGCCACCCAGAAATGGCAATATCTGACAACGCCACATGCAGTATTGGGTAAAACGCGATCAGCATATTGATAGAAAGGGGAACAACTAGCACAGTTTGGCTACACTTTCAATTTTTGTTTTAAATATTTTTTTTTCCCCCCCCCCCCCCCCCCCCGGTCAGCACCCTGTTCTCTCAGCAAAATTGATTACTAGAAATGGGGTGTCACATCTTTTACTGCCAGACCCGAGTACAAGTGCTTTGGAAGTTCAGAGTCACCGCTCATTGTCAATGCCTGCAATACCTACCGATTCCTCAGCCCGCACAGCTGTAGAGTATGTCCCAGGAGATATGCCAGCTTCACTCATAGTAAATCCGAAATATTCGATCCCAAGTGTAGACCCAACTACCTTTCTTCCATGTCCTTTAGAGTCCCCACCCCGCACATTTTCCCAACCTCGAAGCACCGAGTAACGACTCTAGACGTTGAGATGGAATCTAGCGGATAATATTCAATCTTAACCCGAGGCATTGCAGTGGGTGGCGTTTGCATGAACATCGTCTCGTGCCCAGCACGAGCTTGGACATCGGCCAAATTTAGACTATGGGCCCATGGCGTTCCTGGGGAAGTCGAGTACGTAAAACCAAGAATCCGGGGATCCGGGGAGACTTGCTAAACGGCTTAACCGACTAGCCTCCTCTCATCTCACCATCCGTTGAGATATATTCTAAAGATTTGGGAGACGTACTTGTTACCGTAGCTAGGTACTAGGGTTTCAGCTGCTTTTTTCTGCCACCTTCTAGAAGCCACTGCAGAAAGCCGTTTTATGCAGCAACCACTCGGCAGCTTCCGTGGAAATTACCGACGACCAGGGAGGGGGGGTGTGGTGCAATACCCATGATGCTGGACATCTGCCTATGACGTTGCATGAGATATACAATGGGCAATTACCGAGCCGGCGCTGGCTGCCGCGCAATAAAAGCCCGCCCGCCACCGCGCATGTACCCAAGTACCCTCAACGAGCAAACATGAGGCTTTTATCAACAGCAGCCGCAGCGCTCCTGCTCCTCGGGGTCGGTGCTCATGCCCAAAAGGACCTGGACCCATCTGTCGACCTCGACTCCCTGGGGAACAACACGCTGTTCACGCAATGGCGTCCGCGATACCACTTCTCAGCCCCGGCCGGGTGGATGAACGTACGTCCCCTCCCGACCACCCCCTTCCCACGTCACTAACCCACCCAGGACCCCTGCGGCGCCTTCTACGACCCTCACACCGACCTCTACCACCTAATGTACCAATGGCACCCCTACCACGTGCAATGGGGCAACATAAGCTGGGGGCACGCGACATCCCGCGATCTCGTGACGTGGACGGACGTACGTTCCTGGCGCGGCGACGCGGCCACCTCCCTCGCGCCCGACCAGCCATACGACGAGCTCGGCGTGTTCACGGGCACCATCCAGCCCGTCGGGAAAAAGGGCGCCTTGCTAGCATTCTACACGTCCATCCGGGCGCTCCCCACTAACTGGCGTCTCCCCTACATCCCCGGCACCGAATCGCAGAGTCTTGCTACGTCTCACGACGGCGGGATGACGTGGGTGAAGTACGCTGGAAACCCTGTGATCTCTGAGCCGCCCAAGGGGTGGAATATCACCGGGTGGCGAGACCCGTTTTTTGAGCGGTGGCCTGAGATGGATGCGTTGCTCGGGAGAGAGGGGAAGGGGTGGTACATGGTTATGGGGTCGGGGATTAAGGGGGTGGGGCCTAGGATCCCGCTGTATGTGGCTGACGAGGAGGATCTGACGAAGTGGACGTTCCTGGGTGCGTTGTGGGAGCCGAAGATGAATGAGACGTTTGGAGATGTGCTTGTGACGGGATCTTACGGGTTTGTCTCGCCCACCTCCCCCGCACCACTCGCTGCTAACAGGAAGTAGATACAACTTCGAAGTCTCAAACTTCTTCTCGCTCAAAGACTCCGCGGGGACTCTCCACTACTACGTCACAATGGGCGCCGAGGGCGGCAACATCACCAGCCACTCCCGCTGGTCCCTCTGGAGCGAGGGCCACATAACCCGCCGCCAGAACGGATCCGCCGAATTCACCGTCGCCTCCTCAGGCGTCGCAGACTGGGGGAACCTATACGCCCTGACCGCCTTCGACGACATCAAAAAAGGGCGGCGCGTACAATGGGGCTGGTCCGAAGAAGGCACGTCCCCCCCCCCTTCCCCCCCTCCTCACTAACAACAAACAGAAATGAACAACTACGGCGTCCGCGCGCAGGGGTACCAAGGCGCGCTCGGGCTCCCCCGCGAACTCTTCGTCCACGAAACCCCCAACCTCGCCGCCTCGCCACATCTCAACAAGAAATCCTCGGCCGTAGTAACGCAGCACGACAACGGCACATTCTCGGCACGCACACTTGGGGTCCGCGCACTCGACGATGTCGTCGCCGCGCTGCGCAAGTCCGCAAAGAAGCACTACGCCGAGCCCGACAAGCGCGGGGGCGGCACATCCTTCCTGCGCGCGCGGAGCGCACACTTCTCGCTGCACGCCACGCTGAGCTCGGTCACGGGGCCGGCGGGGGTGATCATCCGCGCGTCGCGGTCGGGGGAGGAGCAGACGCGCGTTGTGTACGACCCCGAGGCGCACACGATTTCCGTGGACCGGTCTAAGTCTTCGCTGATCACAAAGTTTGCGAGTTACACCGCGACGGGGCACTTCTTTGTTCCTGCGGGGGAGAAGGTGGAGCTGGATGTGTGGGTTGATGGATCGCTGGTGGAGGTGTTCGCGAATGGGCGCTTTGCGCTGACGACGCGGGTGTACCCCGCCAAGGCGGATGCGGAGGGGATTGCGTTGTTTGGGGGCGCGAGGTGGGGCGGGGTTGAGGTGTGGGAGGGGATTGGGGGGGTGTGGCCTGAGAGGCCGGAGGATACGAGTGACAGGCTTGTGTGGGATGGGCCCGAGGTGACGGGGAACTATTCGTACTGGCCGGGATGGTAGACGGGGAAGGGGAAGGGGAAGGGGGGGGGGGAGTGATATAATTAGGAAATAAAATAAAATTTAGGTTTTCTGCATAAACCCCCTTTCCCTTTCCCTTTCCCTACCCCCCGGCCCGCATAAAGTGAATTTCTATCAATATCCCGCTCGTTGAATTTGTTGGACCTGGAAGCGGCCCGTCCCCTACCCATCCTTTCCCGAACCATCACAACCGCGCGCGAACTTTCACCTCCCCCTTCCCCCGCAGCATCACGGAATATTCAAGATGTTATGTGTAACTGACTTCTATTCCCCTTCCCCCCCTTCCCCTTCTCATCCCTTCCTCCCCCAA
>Ga0307514_10000750_pt1 | contig 54699 bp, 53 predicted proteins | sample 16_EM_MG_FD_203088 | JGI IMG/M metagenome (GOLD analysis project Ga0307514, IMG submission 203088) | Populus trichocarpa ectomycorrhiza microbial communities from riparian zone in the Pacific Northwest, United States - 16_EM | ecosystem: Host-associated > Plants > Roots > Unclassified | place... | reverse complement strand
CCTTATATTGACATCGCGACGGAGACTTAGCTCCGTACCGAATATCTTACCACTTACTTCTACACCTGATCTCACTCGCGCCCGTGTGCAACCGTATACCATACTATATCCATATACTGCCGAGCGCAGGCGTACGCGCCCTTACATTGTGGAGCAATTTAGTTATTATTACACATAATGAAAGTATTGGCCACCTTTATTGGGAAACCAGAACGTGACATGCTCTCTGCCCCATGTTAACAATGAGTGTCATTGGAGAGACGATGATTGTTGGCCTTGGGTCTTGCATACTCAATGCGCAATGTGGCTGTTGTCGCCTATATACAAAGTTTCAACCAGGTGTATTGGCTGCAATGGTCATGAACACTTAGTGGCAGGTTAGAAAATGGATCAAGTTGTCATTGTCTGGGAGGTTGTCATGGTAATATCACTTGCTTATCTGTTTATCAAAACCACCAACTCCTTGTTCATAGATATCTGCGATCAAGTACCACTTAGATTACCCAAGATGCTTGGCAAAAAATCATTGATGCTCTGTTGACGCTGATTGTCAAGATAGGGCAGGGAGCATAACGCTTTCTGTTTTCGCTATCAAGACGGCCAATAGTTTGTTCATGTATAACAATGACCAAATTGTTTTTCAATTACCTGATTTACAAGATCAACCACTGTGGATACTCTGTTGATGCTGGTTTAGCCATTGGTGTTTCTGCAATATACACCCATTTTATTTAGTGAAGTATATCCGTGATTGTATGTTGGCAGCTATTCAATCGTTATCATGTACTTTCTCTCCTCTGAATACATTGCACTTGAATAATAGATATAAATATATTTTTTAAAATATAGTTTAAAGTCTATGCTGATTGTAGATAATAATACACTCAAAAATCACAGTTCTTTCTATCAATGCTTGTAAGTACTTGCAGGTTGACTCAATCGGCTGCTCTTGTCTGCACAAGGGATGTCAGCTGCAATACCACACATCAGAGAGTGTACTAACCTGTTGATGTTCCTTTATTAGTTAGCAAATCTGGAATAGAATGTTTATTACATTTGCTATTATTAGCATGTAGATCAATATTGAAAAATCAAATATTTGGAAGAGCAGAATGTATATTCACCTATTCAGGTTGCACAGCTTCAATTGCGGAACTATGTGCTGCCGCTTGGTTACAGGATGATCTGTTGGGGGCATCTCGGGCCGACATGGCACCACTTCTGGTATAGTTGCATTTGCTGCTTGGTGTGTCTAGCATGTCTGCTGAATGTTTGCTTTGCCAGTTTTGTGATGATGGCAGCTGTCCATTTGATTTCCACAAACCATAGCTGAGCACATTTCATCGCAGCCTTTACCTGTCCATGCCCATGATGCTCAACTCCCCACTTGTTCTCTTCTCGGACATTGGCACAATGTTTCTTGAGCAGGTATTGAAGTTTCTGGACTGAGCTACACAAACGCTCTCCTTTGGGCAGTTTGGCCATATTCAAAGCTAGTGTAAGCGACAGATCCAAACTTGTGGTTCTGTTCTGGGTCTGGGTTGGGACAGAACTGGGACTGTCGCAAACAGTTTCACCCCATGAAACAACTTAATTGCACAGAAACCGTGGTGATTTGGCCGGTTCCAGATCTTGTGAACTAAGAAATTTGAGTCAAATCAGGTTTTTGAGTTCAGATCTTATCAAATATGATATATATGTAATGTCTGCAGTTTTCAATGCACTTTCACTTTTCGATTTCCAGTTTGCTCCCCAATTAATACTCATGCAATAGCTGTGGCAATACGCCAACACCTGGTCGTTTTTCACTGTGACTCGAGGAATATATACTGAATCACATATTCAGGAATAGAAGGTGAAAGAGCATCTAAAACTGCATACTTGTTGGATATATCATATTGTGATATGATCGGAACTCAAATCCATAATTGGAGCCAATGGTCTGAGTTCACAAGAATGAGGCTCTGCTGTATGCACAACGCGGCCAGAAAACTGTAGTTTCGCGTGTGGTTCGGGTTTGAAACCACTCAGTATTTGGCTGTTCAGTTCCTTGGGAGTTCCTGAACACATCAGGGGTGATTGGAGTCCAGTTTCAACCCGGACTGCAGCCGGGTACCCCTGAATCAATGCTAACACTATTCAAGGCAAGGTACATGTTGGACTGTTCTGGCAGTACCTGACCTCCTTCCCTTGCCATTGTAGAAGACATGTTGAAAACCTACAGGAAACCAGTTGCTGTATCTAGAAATAAGACTTGGCTATTACCTGTACAAAAGACCATCCCGTCGCGTCCTCTAAGGCATTGAAACCATGTTTTCTCCACTCTCGCACATGCTTGTCACTAATGTTCTAAGTGAAACTCACAGGACTGACTATACCATTAAGTTCTACTTCGCAGAATGTGCGGATAAGTGCCATGGTCAACTGCCAAGATATCTTATTACTGGCAGCAATATATTTGTCAAGTAGCCCTCTATGTACAGCAGCTGTCCATTTTACTGTAAGTTGACAGCCATTTACCTTAACATGGCTTTACTCACATCTTAGTGTATGCTGCTGCGTATTCTTGCTACTTCCTAATTTATGGCCCATTATTGAATGAGTGTAATCGGTCTCATTTCTAGTGGCTTTATTGGCAGCGTCCCAGTACACTAATTTATGTCTATGTGGCTGCTGTGTCCCAGCGGGTGGTGTATTGGATTCAGCGCCTGATGGTTAGCTTGATTCGGATCTGCTCACACCGTGCTCAGCTCTTGCTGGAGCCTTGCTTTGCTGTTTTGGAAAAGCAGATGATGATATTGAAAGAAGTGGAAAGTCCTAAGGAACGTTTGAGTACGTTCAAGTCACAACGGAATGAATCATATGCAACTTGCACATTCAACTTGACACTGGTGTTAGCAACGCAGCCAAGGAATCTGCCAGCGGTTCGGGTTTTGACTGGTGGTTCGGTTCTGTTCGGTTCCAGACCCAGGCAAAAACCCGACCAGCTTGTGTCTTGGCGGGTTGTTACCCGGCCCAGACATAGAACCGCAGGTATTTGGTCAGGTTGGAACCAGCCCACGGTTCCAAATTTATGGTTGCTACAGCTTTGGCTCCAATTAAGTTTGTGAGTTCTGATTGTACTGTGACATGATTAGTATGTAGATTGTGCAGAATTATGATCTCTTTCACCTCCAGCATTCAGATTTGCGATCCGACTAATATTCGTTGAGTGGCTGTGAAAAAAGGGCCAATTCGAAGGGGAATCTGCGGGATTTCAATCGCGACTCGACGAATATTGGTCGGATCGCATATCTGAATGCAGGAGGCGAAAGAGCTCGTAAAACTGCACAGTCTATGTACTGATCATGTCACAATATGATCAGAACTCAAATACTTAATTGGAGCCAAAGTTGTGTTGTTGAGATGCTGGGTAATTGGTGGTAATACCGGCCCAATTGCAACGGTCCGGGTTTTCGTGTGGTAAAAACCGTTGCAACAGTTTGGTTCCGGTCCCAACCCTAACCCGGAACCGTTCTGGTGGGTTGGAACCATTGCTAACACTACTTGAGACGAATTGTACATTGGATAGCTGTAGTTTGTAGTTGTTTCAAACATTAGCACATTTCGCTGTGAGTTGGTCTGGCATTGGTTTGTGTGTAGGGACAAATAGTAGTGAACGCCAGCTGAAATCTCATATGTGGATGAGATAACAACCACTGTCTTTGACGGAAAGAACGTCTGGTGATGTTTCTTTCAAGTAATCACTGGGAGGTTATATGAAACAGAGACTCAATACAAGTCATCTTGTACAGTTCGCATCACTATTCGCTGTGCAGTGACAGTTAAAACAGTGATTTACTTTTATTTGAGTCATTCAAATGTACCAACCTCAACATACATAATGCAACTTGCCTCGATGTTGTCCATATCATGCAATGTCTGACATGTTACACACCTACAAAGTCAACCCAAAATATAATGATCAATATTCCAAACAAGAACCTTTCTGCCAATTGTTGCTGGTAAAGCTGGAAATTCAAAATAGCAATACACACAATAATGTCATCAAGTGAATGAAGGCATGAGCAGCTTCGAAGCAGCTTGAATCTGATCCTCTGGAGCATTGTGCCGCTCATGATCCAAAAAGAAGCTTTTGGTGGAAACCTGCATGAGAAATACACATTGTAAGTAACCAAGAGAAAGCGAAATGGATTGAGGATAATGTGGTAAGAGAAACTAGTGTTCTCAGAATGTGAGTTGAAGACACAGTGACAGCGACTATGAATCAGCAGGAAGATATGAGAAATGCCAAAATGGTGTAATTGACAACTTGAACTCTCGAAACAACATTTGAGGAGATGTTGAATGCTATCAGAGACAGTCTGAGCAATCATGTATTATCTGATGATGAGGATGATGGAGAAGACAAGGAAGATTATCAACAATATACAGAGTATGGCAAGCTGAGCTGAGCTGACTAACCTGGCTGGTTGATGGTCACAATCTCCAAATCTATACTGCAGTACATAATGAGTTTTTGGCAGAAGTAGATAAGAGTTGATGTATTGTCAGAGCAAGGAAGGGGAACATGGCTGACGACTTCAGTGAGAAAGATCTTAAGAACTGGATGGCCTAACGGAATCTTCCAGCAGTTGTCAAGTGTCAAACTGATAAGGTTGCACCCCCACCTGTACAGCGAACATTAGTAGAGGGTATACAGTCTCTTGATATTATCCCCAGAAAATTGCAATTGCCGCAAGGAACTTCTAGACCAGAAAGCTGTCATATCAGGCTACGTTCCAGGAAACCAAAGGAACAGAGATGCATTGTGTCCATCCCGTCTTGCAACATGTTCAATTCATCACTGTCTTGGAAATTGATGCCTGTTATACCCTCAAGTGTATACTCCTGTATATAGCTTCACTAGCAATTGACCATATAGGACTTGGATGCGGACGAAGATATGGTGATGGCTCATGAGTTGCTAGCAGAATAGATGAGCAAAGTGCCAATTTTGATGACTTATCTCTTTGGAATAATAATTGTATGCCTATATTGCTACATGACAGCTATTTCATGATATCAGTAACCAAATTGTGAGATATATTATGTTGTCTGTGTATGAGCAAGAGTCATTTAAAGCCCTGCTACAGATTCAGACTCCAAATACAGTTAATAGACAACCAACGCACTTGATATTGTCTAGCCTGTACCTGCTAAGTGTCAAGGCCAAATCAAAATTACAGATCACATTGACAAACACAATGTAAGTCAGTAACATCATAACATTCATAGAAGGAACAGTCAATGTCCAATGTGAACCTGTATGAATGGCAACTGTGGCACTGTATTCTTCCATACATCAAACTACATAACTCTCACTTCCAAGCAGTTGAACATGACTGTGATTTTGTGAAGTGATTATCATTGGTCAGGAATATTAATGGGATGAAGCCGTATGAGAAAATGTGAGGAAGTCGAGCTATATATATAACAAAATAGTGGATGCATCCACATGCAGTAAATTGCCAACCAAAATCACTGGAATGCTTCTGGCATGTGATATTCATTGCTCCGAAAGTGTGCATAACGGTGGAGCTGCAATGGTGTGGCATAGATGCTTTTAGATGCAAATGCTTATACATAGAAACGATATTTTGGCTGTCAACAAAGACTATATGCCGTTTGGCATACAATTGTTAAGCAAACAGTGACTTTTAGTGTATCTTTAAGGTCAATGTCGATGAAGTGTCAATGGTTCATAGTTTTACCGATTTGCCAATCAATGGGCTATAGAGTCGCATTCTTCTGAAGTAAAATAATTGGCCATCACTATAAGTAAAATGGTAAGTGTGATGCTCATTGCCCCATCCTTGAAATGAGCATCAACAGAGTGTCAACAACTTCTGGTCTCTCATGTCGGTTAAGCAATGGGCTGTACAATAGTATCAAATCATAATCAAACTACTACCACCCTATATGGGTGAAAATGCTAGTTATTATATCCTTACCACCTTCTGAAAATCAGTGTCAACTGAGTGTCAACATTGTTTCCTCTTTGATCTTCGACACTCTAATTGTAGTGCAACAGCTTGAAAGCATACTCAATGTAGCGGTGGCCTTCAGAAGTAGTGATAACAATTATTCCAGACAGTTGTCTCAAGTCAGAGTCCGGGTCAAACCTAATCTGGTGCCAAATTGCAGGTCTGGGTTGTCAGTGCACTCAAACTGTTGATTTGTGTACGATTCAATGGAAATCTCATAACCTGTCCAAAGTGAGTGGGTTGTCAGCGGGTCGCCCAGTGGGTCCTTTTGCAGATTCACATAAAGCTCTTGTTTTTGCTCCTTGATAACAGTGTCTTATCAAAATCACTCAATCGACATCCACAATGGACTTTTTGGAAGTTGTGTAGTTTGCGATATCAATGATTTTCAAATCCAAGATTTTCTGTTCATAGTTTTAATTCTTGCCTTCAATGGTGGTCAACAGTTCTGTTATGATATCCAGTACCCATGCAACACCTGGATTACTGAATATGCTGAACAAAAAATTGTTAACACATTGTTGATGTTCATTGTCATGATGGGGTAATGTATACATCATTCACTGGTTTGTCTGTACAGACTACTGTAACAACGTATATCAAGTATTGCTACGAAGTCACATCTAGATTGCCTGAGATACCGGACCACAAATCTGTGACACTCCATTGACACTCATTGTCAGGATGGAGCAGAGTGTATATCCCTACAGTCTTTGGGACTAAATGTGGCCAACGCCTCATTTATTGATATCTCCAACCAACCACCAGTTAGGAAACCCAAAATGCCAAGTCCGAAATCATTGACACTCCATTCACAGTCATTTTCAGACTGGGGCAGTGACCATCTCACACTGAATTCTCCCTATAAAGGCTGCGAATATGTTGGTAATCCAAAACAACAACCGAATCACCTTTCAATTACGAATCTTACAAGCCCAAAACGGTTAATGCTCTATTGATGCTTGTTTCAATGTATCTTCTATTTAAACTCTGCTACCACCGAAAATTTAATTCCAGACAATTTGCACTTATTGGGTGGCTTTCTCATTGATTGAGGATTGGCCCTTTGGCAACTCTGAACTCAATTATATTCTTATACCAGTCGCTCTCATTCTATGAAAATTGTTACCTCTTGGCAACTGACACATTGTGTCTGCCATACTTCTGAATGTTACCCAACATTCAAATGCGATTGCTTACAATTCTCCAACAATATATCACTGAATGAATCTTTCGGTCAAGAAATATATACAATCTGGTAAAAATACATTGAGATATTCTATTCTACATTTTCTTGTTCGCCTGCATCCTACTTGTTTCCATTATATTGACGGTTAACAACCCATTTTAAGCCTGTTTCTTTCACCTCCATATTGGCTGAATCAAGCTGGAAACATTGGGTGCGGCATACAGATTCCACTGCCCTGGGCCCACCAGATTCACGATGCCATTCTCTAGCTCCATGTCAGATCTATTGTCTGCCTCCCAGTCATCTTCACTCTCCTTTGGATGCTTGAAGTCACCATCCCGGTACAGCCAATTTCCTGTATTGGAAGTGTATTCAGGTACCCAATCCTGACAGCCTTTAGCTGGATGGTGGTCAAATGTGTTGTTTTGGCTGAAATTTAATACTTGAGTTCGTCATCCAGAGAGGTCCTTTGTAGACAAAGCTGGTCGCAAAGGTGATATTTCCAACAGTTGAAATGCAGCCGCACCCTCTTGTCAAAAGTTTGACCAGGATACTTTGACTGTCTCTTCAGTATTTGACATGTATCTTATGGCTTTCATTTGGTTATTTTCAGAACCAGACTTCTTCTGTGTAGCATGAAGGTTTTGGCTGCCCTGCCACATCTCCAAAAAATTGAAAACCTTGGCCATTCGATGCAATCTTCTACCTCTGCCTCTCTATTTATTTACAAGTTGTTTTTGGTTTCCCTTGTTTCCAATGCTGGGTTATTGCACACCAATATACTGTTATTGGCACATGCAAATTGCCTTACTAGGATTTTTTTGCAAAGGGTCTTGCCTGTAGTTATTAACTGCCTACAGCTGATAATGCCTCCCCCAAGGGAAGATCTGGCCTCCACTCTGAAACCATGTGGTGCGCTAGAGAATATCTTGTGTACCACACTAGAGAGGTTGGCGAAATTGGAGTGTATGTCTTTCCATTTATGCCACCAGTCAGTGATATTTAGTAGGCAAAATGTACTGTGAATCTCCAGAGGGTTGCAGTGGTAATCATTGAAATTCAGATAAGTTTCCCTCAGTTTCTAGGTAATTCAGGCTGTGAATTTGAATGGCGCATTGTTGCTATCACTATGCGTGCAGTGTAATGACTTTGTCTGGCTTTGGTTTCTGCTATAGTTCCAGCCATTGAGTATTGCTCATCATTGGTGGACAAACTATTTGCATCATGAGAAGAGTACCCAGATGGAGGAGCCAATGCAGCAGGGAACTGATAGTTGCTCGGTACGCATTTGGTTTAATGGCAGACAAATGTTCAGTGTGGGAAAGTATTAATTCTCCACATCATTCGGACATGCCTCCGGGTGTTTCGTATTATATGATGTTTCATTCTCAGGATTAATATCCATTGCTGTCAATACCAGTGATTGGAGTAACTTCTGCATCCTATTTGCACAGCATCTGTTGTCTAAACTTCACAGCGAACTATATGTATTCCTTCTATGAAGTCATGCCCTTCTGTAACACTCATAAAATGCAGTCCATATCATTGAGCATGTCATTGTAGATAGTAATCATGTGATGCAGAGTCACCATATGCAGTATCAATATCCACAGGGAACAGTATACAAATCCCCTGAAAATGTTCATTATATACTTGACGATGGTCCATTTATCATGTGTTGTGAAGTGTTTCTGTTTGTCATGATAATTTTGATCCTTGAGCCTCTTGTATGTGAATCCTCATATTCCGTAGGCTCACTAAGGCAACTCAAAGTGTTCAAACTTTGGGCTATCCTCGGATGTCACCAAGCCATCTGTGACCACATTTTCAACATGCAGAGGTCAATCTAGAAGCGCCTTCTAACTTTTGTGCCCCCAACGAATGGACAGATTTATTTTGTCATGATTCCCTGCCATGCAAACTTTCTTCCTCTTGTTGAACGCACTATAGTTGCCCTGCCCCATCCGTTTGGCAAATTGCTTCAAGGAGAATTTGGTCTGCTTCAGGCGGAGTGGGGGTTTACACTCAGCATTGCCCAGGTCTAATGAATTGTTGCTGGCATTGTCTGCATCATAATCGTTGTAGGCAATCTCTGGTAATGGGGGCAAGTTGGCAACCGTGGTGACACCAGTATCTATGGTTCCGCAGGCAGCAGCAACTATTTTGTTGGGGAGCTGTTGAGGGGTCTCACAGATGTGCCGAAAGGAGGTCAAGATGGAGGAGTAGAGCTGAAAGATATACAACAACTGGCTGGATTGTTTTCCCATAGCCCTGCAGGCACTCTCGGTGATTCTGCAGAGGACAGCCCTTGGCTTGGGAATTTCTGCCTGGGGAACATTAAGACTCACCATAACCACCTAGGTGGAGGTCATATTCTTGCCACTGTGGCCGATAACTTGGAATTCATTGCTGTACAGTGGCTGTTGGTTGCAAACTGTTGTGTGTGATGATGAATGGAGAATGGTGGTAGAATTGCAGAGTGCCTGGATTTGGCTGCTGTGAAGGAGAGTAACCATACCCATTCGGCAGATGGTATAAATTGGTGTATTTTCCAGAATAACTGTTGTTGTCAGTGGCGATTTGTAAACAACTACCAGAGGATTCTTAATTGTTGCCACTGTGTAGTTGCAAGCTATGTTGGCCACCCGGTCGAGCCATAGTCAGTGTGCTGGGTGGAGTTCTGTTCGTTGACATGCTCTGGGAACCAAGATGGTGGTAGGCAACTCTTGATGCACTATGTGATATAGAATAAATCAAAGCAGAGTTGAGTTTCTTGCACATAGCAGTGACCATTCACAGAATGAAGGGCTTCTTTTAAAGACATTCTGTTGTCATGAACTGAGGTGTTTCACTACACCATTAATTCATGAAACCAACCAGGTTGAGAAACATAAACCTTAATTACACACATTCCACCTATCTTTGTTATATGCTTGAATTCATATACTACGATAATGGACAGATGCTCACATTCATACTGTTCACTGTCTTTAAAAGCCATAGAAGGGATACAATATGATATCTCCAAGAACACAACAAGAACATTATCCTGTATGAAGTGTAGCGCAACTAGGGATACTATACAAATGATGTGCATGGACCATATTGGAATATCATTCAATAGGAGGCCTGTGAGTTGAGCAGCAACACTGATGCTTCCTATTCAGCTCCATGTCAAAATATACTATTCTCTACAAGATCCATACTCCAGTTAAGAATTGCCACCATAGGAACCATTCCAACAACCTATCAAATGTCGATGATCATTATGCAGACATGCAGCGAACAATAACCCTCACCTCTTGATTGTATCAAGACAATTTACATTTACTAACCGCTGTACAGTGGATTGGGGGCAGATATAACTCACCATACCGCAATGATATTGTATTAGGCCCATGGTGGTGAATGTGGTGATGACAAAAGAAACCATTACTTGTCTGCTAACAATTTTCTGCAGACAATGTGCATCATTAATCTGTGGGATATAATATATATATCTTGGTTTATGAAGACAATTGATGATAAGGTGATTATATTTCACTCTTCCCCTGAATTTGGCAGGGTGCAATGCGGCTCTGATTGTGATATGCTAACCTGAGTCATTGCTTATTTCAAGCCAATATCCCTGAGGCTCTAAATTACCACCTGAAGCATCATGGTGATGGATCCCAATATTTGGTCACTGACCATTTCTCAAATATGCTGAATACTTGCTGGACCAGAATCAAATATATGATCCGCAAACAGAAATTATTCGATGTGAACTGACGTGAGGCCCAATATCAATAGTGTTACATGACATCAATGATTGAGGTGTTGTTACCTGATACCATATTACCCCCTGGAAAACAGGATCAAGCGAAGCCATTATGGTTCAACATTAGTCGGTACACCCGCACGGCCATCAATTTGCTGGTCAACTACTCATCTACCAGTCAATAATGTAGGTGGTGCAGCACCACCTGAAGATACTCTCGACAAAGTATCTGTGGATGCACAGATGCACGATCTGACATGTACCCCTGATACAATAGAGACTATCGCTCATAGCCAGGTAGTTGGAGTGGAAAATGCAGGGTGAACAATATAAGGCAAACCAACGGGATTGTACAACACACATTGCAAGTACACAGAATATTGAAATCTATGGCATCCATTTCAGCCAGTACAAAACATTTGACAGGCTCAATTATTCAGCACGCAAATAGAAACATAGATAGAACAGCATCTGAGGTATGAACTGGACAACTTCAAAATCAAATAATTTCAATCAGCAGAGGCGCTATAAAGGGTCCTCTCAAAACTCAATTTTGGGCTCAGCGATGATAGTATGTTTGAAGATCGTTCGCCTATCTTGGGAACAGAATACAACAGTGGTATGATCAAATGTATACAGTTCATTTTGGCACAACTTCTATTTGGAGAACAGTTAGATTTTGAACTGCTGTGCCAAACAGACTCAGTGAGTCGCCAAATTTACATTGAGATGAATACGGGTGATAGATGGTGGGATATGCAAGATCAGCATCCTGCCGGAGCGACAGTTGGGGCCGTCATATTTACATCTGTCAAGATCCACTTGACCAAGTTATCTGGTAATAAGAATCCCTGGTGGCTGTATTTGACCATTGGAAATATTTGAAATGATATCTGCTGTTATCCTGCATAGCGCTAATTCATTCTCGTTAGGCTGATCCCACATCCCCTGAAAGGTGAGAAAATTACTGACGAGACGTGGCATTGCTCCATTGGAACTGTGCTGTGTCTGCTTCTGTATCTTTACACAACTGATTCGACCATGAAATTGAATTGTGCTAATGGATTCCAGTGACAATGTTATCCAGTTGTTGCTGCCTTGGTTATGGATTATCCAGAACACATTATAATTGCTCAACTCGCTTAGGGCTAATTTCTGATTTGTGAAATTCCTATAGGTGCACCAATGGTGATTGGAACTTTTAAACCACTAGATAACTCCAGTGGTCAGCATGTTTACTCGGAGGTTCTGTACCAAACTACTATTGATGTTCTCAACACTCTGCATATTCATCCAATCCGCAACCAGTTCTGGCAAATCTGTCTCTGCAATATCTATCATCCTTGGCAGTGTAATTTAGTGCATTAGCTGCGCTTGGTTTTGGTTAAAGACTTATTGTACTGGCTGCTCAAATACCAGAGAACTAGAAATATTAAGAATCAAGTTGACAATCGATTCACATCAGTACAACAACATCCAGATCTCCGATGATTTTCTGAACCATTCTATTTCAAGACATACTGCTCCTGGCAATCAACACAGATCTGGGTTTTGATTAGATTAATTGCAGTGAATTGCACTCCAATCCTTGACTGCTCCATGGATTATTGGAAAACTCTAGTGGAAACATCCTCTGATGAAATGGTAATGATAGCAGTATGGGCATTATGAGAATTCTCACTATTTGATAGGCAACAAAATCGGTCAGATCAATCCCTCACAGCACTAGACAATGCACTGATGCGACTCTACACTAAGATGTTTGCATGTCATGATCAGGGACTGTGAAAGGCTGTGAAGGCCAAAGTGAATAACCTCTTGCAAAGAGAAGCCCATCAGTTACATGAGCAAAACATTAATGAAATCTGTGCTGTAATGGATGATCAGGTGTACAGGGTTGAATCAGTTGAAACTAGAAAACAAAGCCTATTTTAAGAGCCCCAGAATGGTGCCCGACTTGTGACAACCAAACAGTCAAAGCCTGATTGGCAGAGGAGAAAACAGTAAGTGTAGTGTGAAATCCATTAGATGACAGCTGTGAAAGGAAATCTTTCACATAACTATTACAACATCATGAGTGACAACTATTACAAGAAGTTATGACTAAGCCAACCAGTCCCAGAAGCACATTCTCCAACAATGTTATTCAAATGATGACTGCTGCAGATGAAATGGTGTATGTGGCAGTAAACATGACCGCCAACAACCGTTTGGAATTTCAGTTCCCTTGATCCATTGCTGAGACTAAAGAAACCACCAGGAGTATCAATGATACGGACTGCATCATTAGTCAGGCGGAGAGGGAGAATGATAATATTACATCCAATGAGGATTTGCAGTTATTAAAGGAATCCTCCAACCACTTGATTAGATCTGCAGCTTGGAAGTGGACAATAGATCAGCAACAACTCTAGTTTCCGTTTGAAACACCCGGGTGTTCTGGATGGCTCTGATGGCTCTGACGGAACCTCATACCCTGTGACAGAGAATCACAGGCAACCCGTCGCCCAAGCTATGGGTCACGTTGCATACCCCCCTTGTGGTAGCTATTATACCATGCCTCTTATTGTTGCGACACGTCGCGTTGTATATTACGCTCGCTGCTCGGGGGTCAGGCTTCCTTTACTTTGCATCCCGAATGTGCTGACATATACGCACCATCAGAACGACACGTATGTTACACTTTTCGCAGGGGTTGCAGTTATGCAGTAGCCGTTTACACAACGCCTGGCGATGTTTATGCCTTGCTTCGGCCGATAGCCACATGGCGCACTCTCATTTATGTTTTGCTTTGAGATTTTGTCACTTATTGCAATACAGTCTTCGCTTCGGATACATCGCTTGCCTTTGCACTTGCTTCGCCATTATCATATTTTACAAGTCTGAAATATACTGTCCAATCTTCACACTCTCTAGTACTATACCCTCAGTCCTCCACATTCTGCGTTGATCCGTCATTGGCTTGCGATGCTTATTCCTCCTCATCTGCATCTGCATCGTCGCACTCATACCCGTCAACATCACCTACTATGCCCTCAGTCCTCCACATTCTGCATTGATCCATAATTGGCTTCCGATGCGTGTTTCTCCTCGTCCGCATCGGCATCTGCATCGGCATCTGCATCGGCATCCTCATCCGCATCCGCATCCGCATCCGCATCCGCATCCGCATCCGCATCCGCATCCGCATCCGCATCCGCATCGTCGCCATCCTCGCCCTCATACCCGTCGACATCACTCGTTCCGAAGTCAAACCTCTCGAGTTCTGTTGTGGGCCGTCGTCGCCGGCTGGCGGTGGAGATGGCATCGCGCTCGTCGCTTTCGTCACCTTCATGTTCGAAATTCCCGCTGCCCCCTGGCATCCCGAAATGCAGTTTATCATCCGTGCAATTGTTGTCTATCGTGATGTTTGGGTCAGTGCTTCCAATCTCAGGCTCCCCAAGCGCCACTTTGGAGGTCAAATACTCAAGAAGAATAGCATTGTCAACACTCGCTGCTTCTGTGCTGATGACCACGGCAGGCGTTGGGTTCTCCACCTGCTGGATCTGACGCTTGACTGTAGCAAGAGTGTTGTTATACACCCTCTGTTGGTAGCTCTCCGGTAGTGTGTTCCAGGTATTAATCATGAATGTATACGTGTCTGAAACACCAGGCGAGGTTAACAACATGGTACCGGGTGCAGCACAGCAGGATGTGTTCTTACCACCGTCATTCTTATGATTGAAGTAGTTCGAGCAATCAGGTCAGTCTGCTTTCAGCTTTGACTTGGAAGTTTTCGGATGAACGCCTTTGTTCTTTTGCCACTTCAGGAGAGCATGGCGCAACGCAGTGCAGGTAAACATGATAAGTGGCGAGGGTATATGACTGTCCTTGTCGTTAATCATGGAATTATATAATCCATCAGCGTACTTACCGCGGTTATTCGCCTGATGATAAAATTTGATGTTGATAAACCGTGGGATTGCTTCCGACAGGAAGTAGACTGGACGCGGGCCATTCGTTAGCAGCTTTCGACTCTCTCTGCATTGGATTTGGGCCGCATACACCACCTTCCATACGCTCTGCTACAGGAAAAAGATCCTTATTGCCTGCCGGAAGTGAATCAATGAATTCCAAACGCTCGGCAGCTGATTCAAAGCGGTGGAGATCATAAAGCTCTGCTATGTTGTCCCTTCCTGATTGAATACAATGGGATTTAATCTTATCAACGTGTGCTCGAACCTGGTACCGGTTTGAGCTTGTAATATCCAACATGGGCCGTTGCTTCAGCATACCTCTTTCAAGATCACCCTTGTGCGCGCCTCAAATGCTATGGACCAAATGTTGTTTTACTGCATTGTGCTGTTCCAGTACATCTCTATTATCTGCCAGTGTGGGGCTTCAGCTAATGCTTTCGAAACGTGTCGCGTTGCATAACTTACGGTCTGCAAGTCGTTTGCACTCATAACTGGCCGTCTGTTCCACATGTAGAGCTGCAGGAGTCTGCCCGTTGCGAACACAAGACGCGTCATGTCTGCGTGACCAAATGGATGGATGCTGCGATTGCCGGAGACCATTGATCGAGGTGTAGACCCCCCCTGCAGTTGCAATTGCCACTGCCTCTGTCTCTGATTCTTTTCGGTAGCTCGCGTTTGGAGTGGATTTGTCATTATTGTGAAGGCTTCTGGACCAGGGATGGGGGTAGGCAGGTTTTCAAGACCGCTAAGAGAAGTGGGAGTGATAGCAATGCCGAATGCGGGGCTTGATACAACGCAACGGATTGAGGTTCCTCCGGGTGCTGGTGTGCTATGACTGCGTGTAACTGGCGTGGCGGTTGGAGTATTTATTGACCCTCGCTGTATAGCGGACTGGATGGAAGTCATGTGTTGAGTGATATCTGCAACGCGAGAATTGTTCAGCGACGATGAGGGGACGGAGTTCAGACCTTGGATTGTAGAGGCTACGGAACTCCCTCCTTGAGAGGAATTCCTTTCGCCAGCCAGTACGGAAAAGCGTCTCTTAGCAGCCGGAAGTTGAGAATTCCCCATAGGCCCACAGTTTTGTTAATTCTGACGATTAGGAAGACATCGAACATTTCGTACAACCGGAGTCGTGTCAAGGTGAGGGCTTTAGGAAGGCATAGTCCGATATTGATGTTCCATGTTTAGAATGTAGAAATAATTGCCTGTGCATGCATATGCAACAGCAGGCGAGGTAGACTCCTATTTGAGCGACCAGCAAGTGTTTCGACAAAAAAGGGAGGCGCAGTGTAGACCGCGTTAGACTCTAAACCCTGACAATACTCAGTGACGAGATCCCTTCAAAAGCATTCAATTATGGGGTTAACTGCCATCAGATTAAACTCAGATTAAACTCAGCGTTGCCATTCACTGTTACAGCAACATCTGGGGGTCTATTGTCACTGCTTGAAGGGTGTTTAAACCTTCTTGGCGCGATTATAATCGGATTGCACTCGTTCTTGGCACAATACTTTGAACCATCGATCGTGTATGTCTTCAGCTTCCTGGTGGAAATCCTTCTTTGGCAGAGTTAAAATCATCGCAATTGGGAACAATGACGTATTCGCTATTCTATGACATCAGTTGCGTGTGATTTTTCCACCGCTAGGCGTTGGTAGCCGTGTTGGATGGTTGCACAGTTGGGACAACTTGAGAACTACTCAGTTTGCTCCGAGATGCGCGAGGTTTGAGCGGTAAAAGTGGTATGAGATGCCAAAGAAATGCTCAGCGTCGCAAACTGTCTTCACCGCGAGTACTAAATCTCGTCTCGAAGCTCCTCATTCATGAAGTGCCTGGTGGTTGTCCCAGATGAGGCTGGGCCGTGTTTTGTTCATTAACCAACGAAACGCAGGACATGAATCAAATCGCAGGAACTCGAGTATATATATCCCTTCTTCCCGCCTTCAACTCCATCCTCTTTTCCTCCCGTATCTAACACACCGCCAGCATCCTCAACTCTCTTGACAAACATTACTTGCACAAAACAACGCCTCTTGTTTCAAAATACACCCGATAACCTACACAACTTTGTATGTTCCCTCTGGGCTTGCTTCCGCTACATGCAACTGTATAATAATGCTAATGCCTCGGATGTAGATTCATTTTCAACTCACAGAGATGGCACCAAAGGGCAGCTGGAAAGAAATGGGGATGGCAACTGCCAGGGCAAAAATGCTGACATCGGTTATAAATCGACGCCTGTCGTTGGATCGGGACCATATAAAGAGATTCATCTCAGAACACATCCGCAGACTTATACGGATATACAAGGTTTGTGGCATCAAGGATGGGAGGGCCTGGTACCTCTTTTATGATATAATCTTTCTTGATCCAGTCACGACTCGCCACTTTTCACAAATCCAGCTGATGTGTCCTCACCGCAGGCGCAGGAGTTCACCTTTTCGGGAGTGGTGGGCAGGCTTCCTCTCATATACAGGGCAAATGTTTAACAACACCCGTGATCACATGAACAATTGAAGGTGGGACAACCCCCGTGCCTTCGGGGATCAGGTTGATCGCTTCGATCCGCAGACAACCAGCTCGGGGAAGGTTAAACGTACCGGCGAGCGTTTCTCTTGGTACGGTAGCGATGATCGCAGGGCACAGATCGAGCCACCAAGCTGCCCACAGTACAAGCCGGGTGACATCTTGGCCGTTAGACCACTGAATTGGGATGAGATACTCAACGAGAATGATGATGATGACAACTGGGCAGATCCCGGAGCGGCAAGCAGTGGAAGGAGCCATCCTAACGATGGCAATGACAATGACAACAGTGAGGGTAAGCAGGACACGCAAGGCGGTGAGAAATGGACCGTGGACGGGAAGGGTACAAAGGATGGGAACGGGAAAGGGAAGGGGAAGGCAACCTAGGAAGGGAAGGGGAAGGGGAAGGGAAATGGTAAAGGGAAAGGTATTGTCAACCAAACCCGAGGAGGAGATGATATCTCTCGGGCCGTTGCTGGTCAGTTGCAGAAGGAACTGTATGAGCCAGACTCGGACACGGAGGGCTAACTAGAGCGGGTAAATATAAAGCCTGAAGCATCGCCCTCTGTGTCAATTTCCTCAGATGATGAGACCGACTCTACCGAGTTGGACAATGAATATGACTCAGAACGTGACCCGGATGTCGATACATGCATGGGGGATGATGTGGATGCACCGGACGGCGTTGATTGAGAGGGCGAGGTGGATATGGAAAGGGACAGTGACGATGATGACAAGGAAGATGAAGAGAAGGAAGATGAGGTGGAGGCGGTGGAGGAGGATGAGGATGAGGAGGAGGATCAGGATGAGGATGATGGCAAAGAACCTTGGACGCTTGGCCAGGGAGAGATGGTAAAAACATCGGCTGACGATGTTGATACCATGGTAGACAATCAGCCAATCGTGCAACCTGAGCAAGGCCAGGAGATGTGCGAGCATACCCCACAGCCACAACCTCCGGCACCTTGCCCATGGCCACAAACCTCGGAGCCTCGCCAACGGCCACAAACCCCGGGGACTCATCCCCTCAGTGTGCTGGAGCATTTGGGGATTGTGACGCTGCAAAAACCTCGCACGGCGTTGCGAACTCTGCGAGAAGCTGAGGCAGCCGGAAACACCTCGCATGTGGATGTGGATGAGGATTAGCAGCTGCTGATCCAATCGGCAGGTGGCGACAGTCTCCCCGATATCCCTCTCCCCGATGTCCCTCTCCCTGATGTGTCTCTCCCCAATGTCCCTCTCCCCGATGTCCCTCTCCCCGATGTCCCTCTCCCCAATGTCCCTCTCCCCAATGTCCCTCTCCCCAATGTCCCTCTCCCCAATGTCCCTCTCCCCAATGTCCCTCTCCCTGCGGCGCGCCCGGATGGCTCGGTTGGCGAGGAGTGAACGAGTCCTCGTATTGCAGAGGAGGTGCTGGTTGTTGCGTTCTGGTTAGGGTCGGGTTCTTGTCTTGTTTATTTCCTTTATTCTAATCTACATATCTCAGGAATGTATTATTACATGCGTCGCGAGGTTTTTGGATCGCTCAAGGTTTATTTTATTTAGAGGTTTTGTACTGGTTTTATTTTTATTGGTTGTAGTTTATTCATTGTATTATGGAACATCGCTCATGCAGCGTTTTTGCAACTCCTGGCATGTAATGAAACCTCCTTGTGATGGTTTGAGGCTCAATAAGTTAGCTGAAAGTATTGTGAGCTTACACACAAGGCTGCTCAGTCCCAGCACCAACTTTCGTCCCGTTCTACAGTGTATACTCCAATCCTCGCATGTCGTCGACGATGCCAGAGTAGACCCCGTTCCGTTGCCCCAAATTTTCATGCCAAGAGAAGTTTACCTCAGACAGCTGGCGACTCAAACATATCAAATTACACCGTCCTGAACACCTTCAAGTTGCATGCCAGAAAAATCTGACTATTTGCAGCGCGCACTGACGCGTTTAACCCGCTCAGTGTCCTGAATTCAACGCTAACAAAGTTTCAGTCGAAGACTTGGCCATGTTTCCCTACCTCGAACAGGTTGAAAACATCGCAGACTCGAAGTCTCAACCACCGCCACCTCTGTCGCGGCCGGAAATATAACCCAGCGCCGGCGGTCCGCTGATCGATTACATTGCTTAGCCATGGGGATGCGACGCTCAGGGTTGCCTTGAGACGAACGTACAGATCAATCCCTGCTACCCATTTGCGACGCGTGAAGATTACAAATATATGCAGTGTGGAATCAAGAAGAAGGGTATGAAGACATACTATGACAACGTGCGGAAGGAAGAAAACACCGCTCTGTGTTTCCAAAGCTTCAAAAACGCGGATGGTGTTCAGAAGCTCGTGGCTAGCATGCCAGATGATCAGGCTCTCGGGGAGTGGGAACTACACACTCTCGAGGATATGAGATGGAATGACAATCACCAACGCCCTATCAAATACTGGAGTCGAGACATCGTCAAAAGCATCAGATGGTTGATGGAGCAGCCAGCCTACGCCGTGCATCTCATTTCCGCCCCTCAGCATTGCTTTAACAGCGATACGCCCCCGAATCGCCTCTATACCGAAATGCACACTGCGGACTGGTGGTGGGAGACACAGGTAACGAGAGATAGTCGAGGATAATAACGTGCTGATCGATGTTTAGTCAACGCTCAGAGTGGGTGATACACTGGTTCCCTTGATCTTCATGTCTGACGGAACACATCTCTCGAATTTTGCTGGCGACAAGCAATATTGGCCTGTATATATGACAATTGGCAATCTATCTTCGAAGATCTGCCAGACGCCCTCAACGCACAGCGTCATAATGGTCAATCTCCTACCGATTCCAATCAAGAACCGCAATATTCCTCTGAAGCAGCTGGATGAGCAGCGGCAAACAAACTGAGAGGTGCTGAACGAAGTACTCTGGCGGGTACACCGGCCACTCCCCTTTAAACAACATCCCAGCGCCGAGAGCGGGTATTACAACGTTCTCTGTAAAGATGGCAACTTCAGGCGTTGCAGACCGGTTTTACCAGCATGGCTTGCAGATTGCCCAGAGTATAGCGACCTACATTATCTCGAGCGGCATGTCTGTTTTTAGTGCGAGTGTCCAAAGAACGAACTTGGAGATTATGTGCATCCTGACAACCAACACCCCCGGTGGGATTACAACCTATATTGCACGCTCAGCGATACCAACACCAACGCAGCCGTTGCCGAACTCTCGTCATACCATGTTCACCGAGGATTCAATGTATTTCGACACATTCCCTGTATTGTGAGTGACCTCCCTAAGCCTGACCTCCTCCATACAACGCAGATCAGCATGCTTGACCACCTCCAGAAGTGGATTTTCCACTTCATGAAGACGCACGAACAGCTCAACGAGTACAATGCAATCCGGTTACCCGTGCCTGCTTACCACGACCTCACACCAAAATATAGGTCATATGACGAAGTTTCTCAATGGAATGGGAAGGAGATGAAAGAAATAAGTCGGTACCTGCTTGTAGTTGTCACCCAGTCTCTACGAGGCAGAAGCCCCGCTCAGCGTCCCATATTCAATCGTGTAATTGAGTGCACCCTGGCATTGTTACAATTGTATCTGTATGCTCGATCTAAATTTCACGATGATGCAACATTGAGCTACATAGAGGATACCTTGCATCGTTTTCACACCTTCAAAGATGTTTTCTTACTCGGGCGAGCCAGGAAAAAGGCGAAGGCCAAAGCCAATGACCTCAAAACGGAACTCGTGAAGAAGCGAAAGGTAGACAAGGAAACAAATGCTGAAACATGGACACCATCCAAGAAGCGCTGCGAAATGAATGCCTGGTGGGATTATATCAGCCACGAGATAGATATTTCCAAGGAGTTCGATGCCGACTTCATCTTTCCGAAGATCCATGTAATGTCTCAATGGGCCGAACTGATCTGTCGATATGGAGCCTTGCAACAGTATTCTGCCGAGAGACATGAACAAACTCATAAAACCAACCTCAAGGACGGTTGGAACGCCTCCAATGACAATCTCAACTACCTGCCACTAGCAATCACCTTTCAGCGTCGCATTCTCTGCTTCTAAATCAGAGAGCTCAATCTCCAAGCCCTAGCTCAGCTTTGGGAAAACAGTGCTGCCACCTGCAAAGTCTTCCCTTCTGGTGCTGATCTTGCTGTCCCCCTGAGCTCCCAGTCATATGCGAAGCCCGAATTCATGGGGCCCCAAAACCGCCGCGATGGGATGCATCCTGACGCTATGATCAAAGACTTCAGAGCATTACTCGACATTTCTCGACAATAAGCAAGACGCAACGCACCACGCGGCAATATAATGAGCCACGCGGGAGTTTATAAAGCATAAGAGTCTTAACAAGACGTATATATCGGATGAACAACTGCACGCAATGGAGCTCTGTATTCACCACGGTATTAACGTTCAACTTGACGGTTTAGAAGGTGAACCCATATCTCATATGTGTCGATGCACAGGAAGCCAGAGCTGGCACGGAGGGGATCGATGAAACGACTGGATCTGGGTAAAGCAACGCCCAGGGAGGTGTGATGGGGGGCTGAATGGGCGTCTGCCGTGGCAACTGCAACGACTATTCAAGATGAAGCTCCAAAATGAGGATGGAGCTTTCATTGAGTATTGGTTAGCCCTGGCGCTCACCACGATACCTGAAAACTCAGGTAACTTGGATTCCGTCTCGAAATTTGTACTAGTATGAAATGCACCGGCAGCCGTTGCTTTGCAAGTTTTCAGCGTGGGAAACATCGTCGGCTGCGCGCACATAATTCTAGAGACAGCTACTAGTAGTAAGACAGGAGATGGACGAAACAAGCTATGGATTGTCAATAGCCACATATATCTGGCAACTTGGAATGATGTGTATAATTAGTAAAGAGAGAATTGTATTTTGCGCGGGGGTAGAAGGAACACGTGGAGTGGTTTTCGCAGCGTCACTCATTACATCGCAATCCCGATGCAAGCGTGTGCCCAATGAACCCATACCTACATATGGTCACAATTGGTGTTCAACGACAGAGTGTTCATTTACAATAGGAGACCGACAGAGCGAAAAGAAACGGTGAAACAGCTCTCGGAGGGGGAAATGCAACGTGACGCGTGGTATTGAGGCTGGGCGTGGAGTAATCCGCCACCGGGGTGTCTCTGACTGCTCTGACCGAGCGCGTCCAGTCTGACCGAGCCATTCCGCCCGGATGGAAATATTTTTTGCTGTTGTAGGATTTGCGATTTCTGGAAAACCATTGAATAGCATGTAATCTATCTCGGATATCCAATGATGCTTGCGATGAACCCAAGTTTACTGCCAATGCGGTGAATGGGTTCTGGCGAGAATTTCACCAACAATATGTCTCAGTGGCTACACATTGGTACACAGAAAGAGGCATATTGATCTACCAACAAAGTCAGTTACATTGCACTACTGTTAGCAATGGTTCTGAACCGTCTCCTTTGGTCTGGGTCCAGGTCGGAACCAAACCACCACCAAATTGGTAGTCGGGATTGTGAATAGACCTGAACCGTCCATTTGGGTACGGTTCAATAGAAATCTCCCTACCAGTTTGCATTGGACGGGTCATCAGGGGGTTGTCCAGCAGGTATATCTGTTAATACATTTAGCGCTTTTGCCTTTGCTATTTGATAATAGTACGCAATCAACATTGATTATATGACATCCAGGGATCACATTTTGCATATTTTGTAGGTTGTAATATTGATAATATTTGAATATATGTTTTTCCTTGAATATGTTGTATTTCTGACCATGGAGGAGGTCAATAGATCTATTATAAGCTCAAATATTCATGCAATGCCTTCATTACCCAATATGCATAACCAGAAATTGATCACGTTTAGCAGACACTTGGTTGACTGTCATTGTCAGAATGGGGCAGTGACTGCATCACTTTCTTATCGGCCTACAATGGCTGCTAATACTTTCGTTATGGATAATAGCAAGCAAATTACTGACCATGTATCTTATTTACAAGACCAACTATCGTTCAGACTACATTGACGCCCAGTTTCAGAATTGGGTAGTGACCGTATAGCTTCCTCTTTTCCTGATACATGCTGCAAATATGATGGTTAGGTATAACAGCAAGCATATCCCTTTCCGATTACTGTACGTATATTACCAAAAATTGCTGACACTCTCTCAATGCTATGATTTAGGTGGTAGTTACATTGACACTTACCATACTACATGTAATGGCAGCCAAACTTTGATTGTTGGTAAATGCCATAACACAGCATCTGAATTTTACATGATGCAACACCCAAAATTGTTGACACTCTGTTGATGGTCATTTTTAGGTGTAGCGATATTGACACTAACTATATTGCCCATAAACATGGCCAATACTTCAATTATTGGTAAATGCCATCACACAGTTCTTGGGTTATACAAGATACAACACCAGAAATTGTTAATGCTCTGTTGATGTTCTGTTGACACTCTGTTGATACTCTGTTGACGCTCTGCTGATGCTCAATTTTATGTGTAGCAACATTGACACTAGCTATGTTGCCTATAAACATGGCCAATACTTCAATTATAGGTAAATGCTGTAGCACTGCCCTTAGATTTTACACGATGCAAGACCCAAAATAGTTGGTGCTCTGTCAATGTTCATTTATCGGTGTAGCGAGATTGACACCAAGCAAATTGCCCGTACAGGTGGCCAATACTTCAATTATAGGTAAATGCCGTAGCACTGCCCTGAGGTTATAAAAGATGCAACACCCACAATCGTTGATGCTGTGTTGATGCTCGGTTGACACTGGGTTGACGCTCATTGCACAGCCCTTCAATTATACATGATGGACCACGTAAAATCGTTGATGCTCAGTTGACGCTCTGTTGAAACTCTGTTGATGCTCTGTTGAGGCTCTGTTGACACTCATTATTTGGTGGTAGCGACATCGGCACGAACAATCTTGTCCATAAAGGCAGCCATTTCTTTCATTATGGGTAGATCCCACAGCACAGCACTTGGATTACTCAAGATGCATCACCAAACATCGTTGATGCTCCATTGACGCTCCATTGACTCTCTGTTGAAGCTCATTGTCAGAATGGAGCTGTGACCATGTCGCTTTCCCTTTTGCCTATAAAGGCTGCCAATGCGTTGATTATGGATAACAGCGAGCAAATTGCTTCCCAATCAACTTACTTACAAGAGTAAAAATAATAGACAATCCATTGACACTCATTTTCAAAATAGGGCTGTTAGTGTGTTACTTCCTTTTTTAGCCTATACAGGCTGCCAAAATGTTGATTATGGATAACAGCAACCAAATCACTTCCCAATTAACGTACTTACAAGTCCAAAAAACTGTTGATGCTCCATTGACTATGATTTTCAGAATGGGGCTGTTACCATGTCGCTTTCTTTGTTGTCCAGAAAGGCTGCCCATACGATGATTATGGATAACAACATGGAAATCGCTTTTGAATTAACGGACTTACTAGTCCAAACATTGTTGATACTCTGTTGACAATCACTTTCAGAATGGGGCTATTACTGTGTACCTTTCTCTTTTGCCTATAAAGGCTGCCAATATTCTGGTTATGCATAACTGTGAGTATAGCAGTCTCCATTTACCTTACTTTCAAAACCAAAAATGGTTGACACTGAGTTGACGCACATTCTAAGACTGGGGCAGTGACTGTGTCGCTTTCTCGTCTATCTATATAGGCTGCCAATACATTTGTTATGCAAAACAGCGAGCCAATCAGTTTCCAATTACCTTACTTACAGGACCAAAAATGGTTGACACTCTGTTGACATGCATTCTAAGGCTAGGGCAGTGACCGTGTTGCATTCTCTTTTGCCTATAAAGGCTGCCAATAGATTCGTTATGCATAACAGCGAGCAAATCAGTGTCCAACTACCTTACTTACATGACCAAAAATTATTCATGCTCCGTTGACACTCACCATAAACATGTCCTAACTGTTTTTGTACAGTCCATAATTTTGTACAAATAATTATATAGTTATTATTGACAGCCGATGTATCATTTGTATGAATACTCAGTTGCATTCAAATGCTTTGTAACCTTTCAATTTCTTATTCACTGATACAAATAGTCTCTTAGCGTTGGATAATATAGCACTGTCACATTCCAGCGCTTTTAGCTGGCAATGTACTGCATGTAGATCGATACACTAATTTCTCATTGATATAGCCTGACAATCTCACTTTTAGTTATCCAGTTCCTTCTCCTCGATTTCCATGACCTACCACAAATAATATTCAAAATGTTGAAAATGTGTACCAGGTCAGAGCACAAAGTGATGGAGTTGAATATATGGATAAATGCAACATGATGTTGGTCATTCATACAGATTCGTGTTGTGTATTCAGCGCTACTTCTATGCCTCGTATGCCATCACTGAATCAAATGTTGATAGTATATTTTGTCTCCAATTTAGATTGCGCGTTCTCACGTATCTGTAAGAGGAAGGACAATATCGCTTTGATCAATCATCAGTCAACTCCAGTTGGAGTCTACAACTGTTGAATTGCCCATATGACCCGTGCACATGCACAGACATCTTTTTATGTCTCACAATTTCATCACTGAAATGAATCAAATGCTGACACATAGCAAAATAGGTACACCAATCACTTTTCATGGAGATATGCCATCCATTATCACAATTTCCCCAGCTAGTCTACAGATGAGAAACAAGCCATTACAATGTCTTCTTCTGAATCCAATTCCTGTAAGTTACGCAGCTAGGGAGGCTATACACCGGGGTAAAAGCTTACAGGTTTGACAGGCTTGGATTTCTTAATCTTTGACAAATTGGGCACTGCGGCAGGCATGTGAAACAATATGCCTATGTGAGACTGTGATTTCCCAGATACTTATCTCTGATGGCTACTATCTGCTCGTGAAGTCCCTTGCAGCATTGCGATATTCTGCTGACATTGTCAAGTAGCTCCATCAGTTCACTGAATGTTGTCGGCACAGGAGTAGGTGCAAACTGATCCGTTTGCGGCATATTGACTGCCATAACTGTCAACGTGGCTGTCCTGTGGCTTCAATTTTGCTCATGATGCAAGGTCAAAAATCATTCACACTCAACTTCAGGTTGTAGACAGGAGCATGTCTCCGCTCATTTTGAATACACAGGCAGCCAATTCAACAAACAGAGACCATGATGTACCAGAGTTAATAGTATGCAATTAACAGTAGAATATCTAAATGCGACCAGGCATAGAAAAACCTGAATACGAGATCCGGCGATTCGGACTGACAGGTCTAGCCAAACCAGGCAAAATACCCTCATTGACAGGCATGCGTACAGGTTTGGCCCATCAAGACGCAGCGGATTGGGTTTTTGACTGGTCTGAAACCAACCCAAACCATTTTTCCAGAGCAAACCAGAACTGCTGGTGTGTTACCCTGACCAGTTGCTAACACTACATTGGACAGATGGTCAAGCACAATGACTGGTCTACGAATCTTGGCTATATGGAAGATACACTCTTCTAGGTTGCCTTGACAGGCTGGTACACAATTGACTCTCCACCAAGTTTGAACCTACTATCCGCTACCAATACATAGTACAACATTCACAGAGCCCATCTTCTTTGCTTCCACCATTGTCAGGACGAGCCATTTTTCCACCCTGTATTACCATAGGTACATTCTTTGACAGAATGTTCTGTCCTCTGACTGTACAGCAGTATCGAATTAACCTCACTCCAAAATGCATCAGATGATTTCGGAATTCCTAACTGTGTAAACCATTTCCAGGAACATGTTGATGAGAACTGCGGACAGGAAGTTAGTGGACTGCAGCTCAGATATGATCAGATCGTACTCAATGGCATAATCTTTATCAGACATTCATCTGTGCAGTTATATAACCGTCGACTATTTCACTGCCATCCATCTGTTGAGCATCTGGGGCTGAACTGCAACCTGCAATATTCCAATGCCCAGAAAGGGATCCCACCTGAATCTCATAACTTCTGGGTGCAAAATATGGAAAGTGACCTTGATCACTCCTTCCAAGGCGGAGTTCCATCGTATCCTGAATTATACCTTAGCTGGACTCCACTAACTCAGATACTCCAATGCCATAAGCCCCTGCCCACCGGAAACACGCTATCAACCTTTTCGAAGAGCTGCATAATGACTCAACAATGGGTATTATGTCGTCATGCTCAAGAATATGCAGTGGTTATTCCCACAAAGCACAATGATCAGCATGGTGGGGCTGATTGTATTGACAGATTCATTCAGGCTGTGAAACAGTCTGATAGGACGCATATTGTACCTGTTGGAGCAACTAATGGACTGGTACATGTGGTGCGAGAGAATTCTGCATCAGATAGAACGGATAGCATATGGCTTGTAAATAATCATGTGGATTTATATACCTACCAGACTGTAGATCAAGTTACAATGCATGAATCATGGTGTGCAGGAGGAACATCGTTATATAAATTGTACTACATCATATGAACATTGTAGTAATCAGTTCCAGGGATTATTGCTCAAGGTTCATGATGCGCGGCAATTGTCTTGGAGATGCAGCCAATTATCCCAATAGCTCCGAAACTTGCACATTCTGATTGTTTACGTATGTAGCATTTTGAAGTCAACTATACTGTCTTCTGCATATTCTGCTACTCTATTTGACATCTTCCAGATCACTAACGAGCACTGGAGAAGTAGTCTCTAAGCACTGCAGTGTGTATTAGTTTGGGCTCAACCAATCTGGCACTTTGTGAGAGCATATATAAGGATCAGTGTGGCTGTTCGGAGTTGCTGAGTTATTCAGTTGTAACTTCCACACCATTAATCATTGTGCTGATGCATTTTTGCATCCAGCAAGACTCGCGACATCAATATTTCAAACAATCAGCCTGCATTGCTGCAATATCTCGTAATTGGTAATATTGGAACCAATATCAGGCAAACACTGAAAAAGTACACCTTGATTCTCAGTGGGCTCATCCCCTGTTCCCTGAATGGTGCAAAAGAATCTGATGATGTATGGCATTGTGCGGTTGAACCTGTGCTGTACCCACTCTGGAACTTCAGCATAACTGGTCCCAGCTTGAAATAGAATTGTGCTGATGAATTACAGAGACAGTGTCATTCTCCATTGGCTGCCAGGGTCGGGGATTATCAAAATCAAGCCATAATGTCTCAACGCTCATATGGCAAATGACTGACATGCGAAATTTTGACAGAAGGACTGATGGGGCATTCAACAATTCAACCACTCGATACCTCTGTAGATCTATCGATATGTTCCCACCTCATGGACGAAACTACTGTTGACATTCTGCACACTGTTGGTATACATCCAATCTGCAACCAGTGCTTGCAACACCCACTCTGCATTATCTATCAACTGTGGCAGCCTGATGCATTGCATCCGCTGCTCTTGGGTTTAGTCAAATCCTAATTGGACTGGCTACTCAAAGACCTGAAAGTTAGATATGCCAATGATCACTGTGACAGTTGATTAGCATCAGTGTCACAATATTAAGGTCCGCCACACTTCGCGAAGCCAGTTGATTGAGTGAAGTGCAGTTATTAACCAGGAAAAGATATCTGGGGCATAATCAGGATACAGGCGGCAAATTGCGCTCTAATTCTTCAGTGCTCCAAGAATGACAGGAGAACAGCAGTGGAAATAGCTTTCAATGAAATTGCAATTGGAGCAGTACAGGCATTATGTAAATTGTGTCTGCTTGTTAGCCTACAATATTATTCTGACCAATCCCTGACAGCACCAGTCCATACACTGATAGTATTTTAGACGATGAAGGGTGCATCTCAAGAGCAGAAAATGTTGAACTCCATGAATACCAAACTGGAAGCACACTTGTCTGAAGGGCCGCATCTGTTACAAGAACAAATGATTGATAAAACTTGTACTGCAATGGAGGTTCAGGAATGCAGGGCTGATAAAGTTACATCGACAAAAGGAAGCTAATTTCAGGTGCACTTGAATCGAGCCTGAAAAGCAGCAACCACATTGTCTGATGCGGATAGGAAGTGGGCAAATTAATGATTTGTGCGCAAAGTCCATCCGGTAGCACCTGTTCGATATTTGCTACGCGATAAACATTTCCAATATCATCAGTAACAACTATTGCAGCAAGTAGGGACTATGCCAATTGGTCCCAGAAGAAAATTCGCATAAAAACTTGCTCAAATGATGACTACTACAGAGGAAGAAGTGTGCAGGACAGCAATCATGACTGCCAACAAGCATCTTGAGATTCGTGTCCATCAATCTCCTGATGAGACTGGGGGCAACATCAGCAGTATTGCTGTTATGGACCGTGTTGTAAATTTGCTACAGTGGGAGATCTATAGTATGAGGTTCAATCATGACATACAGTTCAGGAAGGAATTCTCCACTGGCCGGATCAACTTTGAAGCTGTGCGGAAGGCAGAGTATATTCAGGCAGTCCACAAAGCAATCGCAGGGCATGGAATACATTTCGAAGGTCCTATGATGAATTCTGTATGTCATATTTCATAGTTGCTTTGGCAAATGAGTTCTGGCAACAATGTAACCACCAACACTTCTGAACGGCAATATGTCAGCAATGTGAAGGAGTCAGAACGATCTACCAACTAAGTAAATTACATTTGAGAAATACTCAAAAACAATTACCCATAAACCAGTCTTGACTTTGTAGAGGAGATACAGTCGTATCATGCTCTGCAAGGCGGAATCGATAGTAACTGTACCTGAGTTTTTAACTTACTATCCCTGCCATACAATTGCGAAATAGTTGCAGAGCATATCTTTATTACCCACAGCATTGTCTGGAATAGCCGGTTTTCCGCCCTATAGCAGAACAGATACATTATTTGAGTGCAACTTATCTTCGTGGAGTTTGCAGAAGTATCAAACCAACCACACTGAGAAATCAATCAGAAGAGTTCGGCATTCCCAACGTTGGACACCTACCCCATGCACAAAATGAAAATCACTGTGGAGATGAAAATAGTGGGCTGGTCACCAGATATGATTGGAATTTATTCATAGACAGTAGAGTTATTAATCTTGTGAATGGGCTGTTGTTGTACCAACAACCATTTGACTGCCATACTTCTGTTGGATGTCGGGGACTGGATTGCAAGGTACAATATACCGACTGCAAACAAGGGATCATGTCTCAATCTCGTAATGTCTGCCTCCAAAATACGGAAAGCGGCCTCTGTTGAACCTTTCAAGCCCAAGATCCTGCATTTCCTTCATTACACATCGGCTGGACTGCACAGAATCTGATCCAAAATGTCTGTAGCACCTGCCTGCAGGGGACATGATATTGACCATTTCTACCAGGTTCAGGAAGGCTGAACAATGGATATTACATGCTGAAGCTCAGGAGTATGCAGTGGTGATTCCAACAAATTACAAAGATCTGGATATTTGGGCTAATTGTATTGAACGGTTCATCTGGGTTAACTAACTTCCAGTATAACATGCATATTGTCCCGGTTGGAGCAATTTCTGAACCGGCACTTCAGGTGCAAGAGAATGCTGCATTAGATAGAATTGAGAACATATAACTTGTGAATAATCATGTGCATTTGGATACCAACTGGCCTGTATATCAAGTTAAAATATTTGAATAAAGGTGTGCAGGAGGAAGATAGTTGGTTGAACTGTACTGTTGAATATAAACATTATAATAATCACACCCAGAGAGTATGACTCCAGATTCTAAGTGCACTGGAATAGTCTTGGAGATGTAGCCAATACTCCCAATTGCTCCAAAATAGGAACATTTTAATAGTTTAGTTTTGCAGTATTTTGATGATAACTATCCACTCTTCAGGATATTATTGAACTATGTTTCACTACTTCTAGAGAATATAGAAACACAGGTGATGCAGCCTGAGAGTGCCTGAGAGCTGAATACAGTGCATTCAGCCTGTCCGAAAGAACCGAGGAGTATCTGAACGGATCAGTGTGGCTGTTCATAGTTGGTGCGATGTTCATATATGACAGCCAAATATTTATACATTTTGCAAATGCTGTGACATTATACTGCACTGGATTAACTTGTTACCAAAGAACGCAAAGAATTTTTGCCAAGGACCTAGTGAAGTAACCAAATTTTTTATTCCCTTCTGATACACAATGCTCAAATCCAAACTACTATTGGTGCCACTCAGCTGGAGGCTCAAGTTTGTCATTCGTGTGTATTCATATCAGAAATATGAGAAATACTCCCAGGACTGAAAATGGATGAAATATCTCTTTTGAATATCAATTTGATGTGGTAAGCATAGGCTGGGCTTGGCTGCAGAACCCATAACATATGAAACTGCTACTGGCATAGTCTTCTTAAGGAATGTATTTTCACTGAACTCACTCTGCGTGGGATTTTGGACTCTATGGCCTGGTCTTGCCAGTATTGGAGGATAATGAGGGAGAGAATATCATGGTCAGAGAATGGAAATCTATGCCATATGAGAGTAAGAAAACTAGCGCCTACAATGGTATGGCTATAGTACTCCATGACCGATGAATTAGCAACAAACCCCAACTAGACAGTTGGAAAGATTAAAAAAAGTATGTACTGATTTCCGGGCCATACAAGTCAACTGGCAGTTGGTCCATGCGATTGATTGATCTACAAAACCCCTGGGCCACACAGGAAACTGCTGCAATGGGATGGTGACGTCAATGTTTCGATTTCAATTGTATGCAAAGCCCAGTTGTGGGTAACATTTGCAAATTATGTACTACTCAACCCTGAGAAGGTAGCTCTGACATGTTGCTCTGACATGATTGCTTTTTGAGGGTTACTATGACAAGATTGTGCTTACAAGGTTACTCTGACAAGGTTACTCTGACAGGTTGCTCTGACAGGTTGCTCTGACAGGTTGCTCTGACAGGTTGCTCTGACAGGTTGCTCTGACAGGTTGCTCTGACAGGTTGCTCTGACAGGTTGCTCTGACAGGTTGCTCTGACAGGTTACTCTGTCAGTTTCTTTTGTAGGTTGTTCTAACTGATTGCTCTGACAAGTTGCTCTGACAGGTTATTCTGACTGGTTGCTCCAACAGGTTGCTCAAACAGATTGTTCTGAAATGTACATTATACTCTAACAAGCGCAACTGTCAATTTAATATGGCAGACACTAACAAGGTACTCTACTTTAGATCAGAGAACACTAATGGTCATGAACCCAGGTCGCCAAACCACACAGATCTGATATTACTGTAAGTCAGTGCACTTGGTATATACCACCTTATCAACTGCTGCACTGTGCAAATTGTGGCAAAATTTGGTAACTACACTTCCCTTAAAAGACTTACAATTGTTTACAGTAATGGAAATTATTTTATTGTTAAACCTCTGTTATCAATACAATGGCCATGCAACCACACCTACAGCAATGAATCATCATGGATGGATTGTTAGTAACAGATACAGCCCACAGATTCCAATGAATCGTTTCTCTGCTGTCTTTGTAAGGGGCCAAACAATCAATATCAGGTTTAACTTTCATCTACTACTACCTACAGGGATATGCATCGTCCAGCTCTTTACTGGGTTAGTTAATAGTTGAAAGTCTCAAGGTCCCAATCCCTGTACAGTGGAGAGTGGCAATGCAAGCCGCTTCGATCTGCAACAATGCGCAGTGTCATGCTATCACACTCCGTCCAATGCAATATTGAAGTCATAAGACCTCGATTGTGTCTACTCTTGGGTCACGTTACTGCCGATTACGTCGGAAGAATTTCTGGAGAGTACTGGTTGGAGTTGTGAGAGTACACTATTTGTAACTATTTCTGCCACATCAACTTAAATAGCAGAAAAGCCCACACTGTACATAATCAATCATTTCATGTACAGATAATATCCAAAGAGAGATCCCAGTGTGGTCGCATTCGAAGGGTGTTATAGTTTGCCTCAATTTACATGTGTGTGAACAAGAACATGATCGGAAAGATTGGCAGAGTACTGATGCTTAATGAAGTAGTACAATACAAATTCTTACCAATGAAACCTATAACCAACTATGATGGTAGGAAAGTCCAGTATCACTTCGACTCTGATAGGGGGCACGAAATTTATGTTGTATCACTTTGACTCTGACTGTTACTTCAGCTCCCACAGTAATCTTGACTATTACATCCACCCTACTCGGATATGGGATACAACAAAACATCTCATTTGGGAGTACTTCAACATCGACCTGTGAGACTCGATGTGTATTGTATAACTTCAACTTTGACAGTTACCTTAACTCCAATAATGACCTTAACTCTGACAATTACTTCAACTCTGACAACTACCATACTGTGATACAGGAAACAACCCCACCAATAACACAGCATTACTTCAGCTTTCACTTGGAAGAACCAATATGTCTGGTATGACTGTGACTTTGAAAATTACCTTAACTCTGACAATTACCTTAACTCTGACAATTTTCTCCACTCTGACAACCTTTTTAGTCTAATACAGAAAGCAATCTTACCTATAATATAACATTACTTCAACTTTGACTTGGAAGACCCAATGTATTCAGTATCACTTCAACTCTAACAATTACTTTAACACTATCAATTTCCTTAACTCTAACAACTACCCTACTCTGGTATGTAAAGCAACCCCACCAATATCATGATGCACCATTTCAGCTCTGACTTGATAGACCCAATGAATACAGTATATCTTTCACTCTGTTAATCAATCTAACTGTGTCAATTACCACACTTCGACAATCACCCCATCTGTGACAACAACCCTACTGCTACCCAGGAAGCAACCGAACATAAATGGTAATTAGATCACCGCTGACACTGAATACCTGCTGTATAGGTTAAAATCACAACACTGACAATGAACTCGATTCTGCCAACTTACAGGATCACTTTAACTTTTACGTCGGCCACAAATCTGACATGGAAAGCAATATCATTGATGGGTGTAACATTTCGAACAGAAATATATTTTGATGGCGAGAGATAGAAATAGACAATATAAGCAATCATGATGAGCTGTGCATTACATGTACATGCACAGTGGATGCATGCGATGCAAACCTGCACAATATACAACACACACAATGGGGAACAGATCCAGACCTGCCAGCAATACCCCCATGAATGGTAGATATTGTTCAGGCAGCAGTACCCGTGATAATCACGTGTACCATTGCAGGTCCCAGTGAGGTAGCAGCAGCAGCTGCTGTTGTTTTTAAAACTCTGATACTAGTAGCAATTGGATATACTGTAAAGTAAATGGTTGACAACAGCACCAATCAAGGGATGATAGTTATACTACAAAGAGCTCAGATGGCCCACAGATAGGTGATTGTGATACTGGTAATGATGAACAATAATCCCCATGTCAAAGATTCCGCAAATTGAGTATCAAAAGTCATTCTTCCAGTTTGAACAACCAAGAAAGGATAGTAACCCATTCTGCTCGACATTTGTATCTGACTTTGACAGTGTACATGTGTAAGCAGCTAGTTCTTCTTCCAGCAACTAGTGATGAATTAGAAGCGGCAGAAATGACCATCACTGCCTTCGACTCTGACTATATGTTGTTGCAAAGACCTACATCATCTGACAACCAGTGGTGGGTAAGTACTGCCAGACATGGTCACCTCCACATTGTAGTCTGACAATACCTAAGTGTAATTGACCATGCTTGATCTTGGCAAACTGGGGGGTTATTAACCACACTCACATCCAACATTGAACACTCTCGCTTAGAATACAGATTCATTCCAATCACACCATAATACTCCTGCCGGAAACCAGAAGCACCATGCTTAGGAGTTAAGTGCAATAGTCTGTTATTGGCTTTGACATTGCACAACGTCTCTGAGATAGACAACACCTGGATGCCGAAGTAGTATGTGTGCACCATCAATACTGAATGCTGGCTACAGTGTAAGTTGGGTGACATCGGAATGCCAATAACTTTGTGGGACATCGCCCAAGATCCATTGAGTGGCAACACTCTTTTCACTGGACTCTATCCAGACTGTGTGGACAAGCTGTGCAATGATCACTACAAGCAAGCATATGTAATTGTAAGTATGGAATCAAAGAGTTTGACAACTCAAATGCAGCTATCCATATGGCAAGTATTGACATGTTTCAAGCCCAGTTCAGAAGAACTGACAACCAAGCTTGCAGATCACCACACAGCTCCCTGTCAACTCTTTGCCATACTGGCTGGTGAAGTTGTGCCCAGGTAATATGCTACTACCATTCAAACACATTGGCACATTGACTACCATGAACGACTAATAAAGGATCTCTCTGCGTGGATATGATGGGATCATTAATCCGAATGAGAGACTGAAGTGAGACTGAACTGCTTCAATTTTACCAGTGACTCAAAAGTTAACTTACAAACTGAAAATGATATTTCTTCATTAATTGTTGTCAGGAATGATAGCAAAAATTATCCTCATCAACTGACCGCATAATTTCATGAAATGGCCATATACATTCCACTATACCAATAATACAACACCATAGAGTTTGTTAATTGCTGCAGCAGCAGTAAAGCATTCCTTTGACAACTTGGCTAGTGGCTGTTTCCTCCATGTGGTAGTTGAGGCAGATATATACATGGGTATGCAGAACACTGTATCAAATACATATATCCAACATTATGTATACTTAGTGTTAGCAACGGTTCCAAAGTATCGGATCGGTTCCGGGTCCAGTTCCGACCCGGAACCGAACCGTTGCAACGGGTCTTACCACACGAAAACCCGGACCATTGCAATTGGGCTGGTTTTACCACCAAAACCCGCCATTTCAATATCACAACTTTGGCTCCAATTAAGTTTTTGAGTTCTGATCGTATTGTGACATGATCAGTACGTAGATTGTGCAGTTCTAGCCGCTCTTTCACCTCCCGCTTTCAGATTTGTGATCCGAGCAATACTCGTTGAGTCGCCATCGAAAACCCGCTAATTTCGTGTTAAATGAGCCTTTATTGCACAGCCACACAACAAATATCAGTCGGATCGCGAATCTGAAAGCGGGAGGTGAAAGAGCGACTAGAACTGCACAATCTACATACTGATCATGTCATGATAGGATCAGAGCTCAAATACTTAATTGGAGCGAAAGTTGCAGAAACCTTAAAATGGAACAGCGGTCCGGGTACAACCCGGCCAAAAAACCGCAGGTTTATGTCCGGTCCGGGTTACAACCCCCCCAAGACAGAGCGGTTCGGGTTCCTTCGCTGTTCCTAACCCGGACCTGGGTCTTGGTTCCAGTTCCAACCCAGACCGAAGCCGGGTAACCCAGAACCGTTGCTAACACTATGTATACTCATATAGTAAACAATTGGAACAATGAGCAACTATCTCACCAGAAATGCAAATGATGTTACTGCCAATACATATAGACAGGATTGATGTGATTAATAGTGGGGATCTTATGTCAACAACTGCAACAGGGTGGGAATCTGACATAGCACTCAATGATGTGGATGTATAGCTGTGCTCTAACATAGTATAGGATAAATTCGATGGATTACACTTAGAATATAATGGAGGTAAAACTAGCCAAATTTCATTCCACACATGAATATTTCTAAAATGGTGATAAAAATGACAATCAGTGAAATACACGTATACATGCTGATCATCCACAGATATTCAGAGCTATAGCATGGGAATCTCTCATATGTTCACTGTGGCCATACATGTGAACTCCAACATCCATTGGTGGTTCCTCCTACATCTGTAAAATGTAAATCAGTCCGTAAGCAACACTCAATCCTTCCAGACAATCGTGGAGACTTCGCCAGTCCTTCTAAGTACTTCTAGACGCTTCCAGACCCCCCTGGAGCAAAGCAAAGTGCTCTCAGAATCTGCAAGACCTGCGGAAAACTAGGTGCCGGAATCTCGCAGCAGTGGTTGCTACATAACCACAAGGCATTTCGTATTGTCATATTCATCTTTGTTCCAGTCACAAGATTGGCTACATCATAATTTGGCATCCATAACTCAAAATTCCCTATATATAGTCATACAGTCAACCTGACTGCAGATAGTAGTCGAGTATAATCACAGCAGCCCCTCGACAGACCCAGTCAGATAACTAAGAGATGCACCACTTCAAGGCTGTCTTAGTGAAGTGATGGAGCTAGCAGGTAAAGAGCCTACTGTTAACAATGCGCCACACCTCTCGCGACATCGAAATGGAATTCATCAGAACAAGCAATTCTGTTTCGAGGAACATAGTAATCTGGTGAGCGGATACAACAGTACCCAGCATTGGGGACCCACCAAATCTCGGACACAGCAACTGAGGCCAAATGTTGGGATGGATAGAGTGTGTATTTTCATTGGGTGATAAGATAAGATGGAAAAGAGATGAGGTCTATCTACTCTGGGGTCTGTTGAATATATACTCCCCGTCACTCTGTCTACCTCTGTTATCCATATATCTCCATACACCCACCATTACCCCTGCAAGATGCACTTTGACGCCATGATCAAGTGTGTAGGGAGATGCACATGGAAACTGAGATCGAGTCGACTCAGAGATGAACTTGGAGTTCAGCATCATGGGAGTTTTGAGATGCACTTGGAGACCGAGATCTAGTATACTCAGAGATGCACTTGTGGGCTGTGATTGATCGAGATTGAAGATTTACTTGGATGCTGCAATTGAGGCAACAGAAAAATGAACTTGGAAGCCATAATTGAGCATGTTGGGAGATACACTTGGAGGCCATCATCGATCAAGATTAGATGAATACTTGGAGACAGTTCATCTGCAGGCAATTGACCTGAAGGCAGTTATTCTGGAGGCAGTCAATCTGGAGGTAGTAAATCTGGAGGTGGTCAATCTGGGGGTATTCAATCTGGAGGCAGTGAATCTTGAGGCGGTAGATCAGGAGACATGTGCGATAGAAGCTGAGACTCATTTCATTGGTTAACTTGTAATTGTGGGAATGTAGTGAATTGAGTACAAGAAGATCCGCTGAGAGCTGAGAGTCAGGCTGGGAGCAGGAGACAGCTAATCTTAGGATGATGCAGTACTCGCTGTTTGTTGTATTCAGTGTGAACTAACAATCATGACATGAAGACATGGAGGAGGATGACTTAACTTCGTGTTGTTAGGTGAAGGCGGAGTTTTGAATGAGAAAGAGAGAGATGAGGGAAATCATCATCAGAAACTGGGACCAAAGGGAATATCATGTGCGAGTCAACTCTATTTTCCCCGATACGACATATTGTAGTCCCGATCTGGTGTCCAATAACATTGATCCAAGGTCATCCAATTCCAACCAGGCAAGTTGTTCACCTGATTTCTCATATCCACTTGTATCCTGCATGACATTCTCAACTTCTTCCTCCATCCCGCTCTTGCTCATCCATAACTCTACCATCATCACTGAACAGTAAGTTAAGTTGTCGCTCGGTATTTCTCCATGCCATGATCGTGAGTTAACACTGAGTTGCAGCAAACACCAAGTGCAGCATACACAGAGTATAGTAGGCACCTACAATTGTCTGTCATCTCTTGATTCTCATGATTACAAGTTGACCCCTGAATGTAGCTACCACATCCGGTGTGCCTTCCTACACAGATCCAATGCCATCAGCCCGTTCTCTATCAGATTTCAAAGCTGAAGTCACCTTGTTACATTCCCATGGTGTTGAGTTAACCAACCGATGAATAGAGTTTCAGCATCAGGTGTGCCTACAATCGACTGCCTTCGGATTGACCACATCCAAGTACTCCACCACTTGTCCTCGATCACAGTGTGCAAGTGCATTTCCAAACTCACTCAATCATAGCCTTAGAGTGCATCTCTATGCTCACTCATTCATGGCCTCCAGGTGTATCTTCAAACTCGCTCAATCATGGTCTCCAACTTCACATAATTGTGGTCTCCAAGTTCATCTCTAATCTCACTCGATCCTGGGCTCCAAGTGCTTCTCTTTGTTCACTTGCTCCCAGCCCCCATGCGTATCTTCTAACACGCTTGATTACAGCCTCCAAGTGCATCTCTGAGTTTACTCAATATCAGCCTTGCCAAGTGCATTTCCAAACTTGCTTGATTACAGCCCACAGCTGCATCTCAAAGTTTACTTGATGGTCATCTTCAGGCACACCTTGAATTGCTCTCAAGCCCCGCCTGCCGCCAGACCAGATATACCATGGGTAGATTTGGTAGCTATATAGATACATAGATACAAAGATATATAGATGACAATACAAACTAAATACATGAGTTTTATAAATCATTCAACCATATGTAGTAACAATGATTTCCAGGAGCATCTGCAGTGTTCCGGAAGATGTTGTTCTTTGCAGACTGCTCTACACTGAGTCGAGGTGCTTCTGTGCTTGTTACTGGTGCTCCAAGGCTTGTCATTGTTGCCCCCAGGCTTGACACCAGCGCTCCAACTTGTTCCCACACTTATCACAATCTCTCTCGGTGTACTTCTGCATCATTCATTAGAGATCCTACATATTCTCAAGGCCGGCCAGAATGCCTTCTCAGGGTCTAATACTCCCCAGAAATTGTCGCTTTTTAGTTTACACTCAACATCCTCTCACACACTCTTGGTGGCTACTAGTGACTACAATTCACTTTGCTAATGACTAACCTGGGCAATTGTATTAGAACCAACGTACAATATCACAGCAACTACATGCACAGACTGTAAGCACAGAGTGTGAACTCACATAGGAGCAGAATGATAACATGAAAAATCTCAAACAAGATCATGGTGACTATTGGTGCTCATTCTGACAGCTAATTGTTGGCTGTGACATGTCCAGCATAATAGAATGAAAAGGCTCGGACAAGATCAAGGCGGCTATGCATGTGGATTCTGACAGCTGACAATGCGCTCTAACATGACCAGGGTGTCTGTGTGCAGATGCTGCAACAAAAGCATGGCTTCTGTTAGCAACAGATTCAAATTGCGGGTTTGGTTTGGGTTGATGGTTACAATCAATTCGGAACTGTTGCAATGGGTTTTATCTCATCCAAAAACCAACCAGCACCTAATAGCATGTCTTTTTTACGCCGGTTCCACCACCAAATCAATTCCTCCAATTAAGTTTTGGTGTTGTAATACAATCAGAACTCCAAAACTTAAAGTAGCCAACATTCTGAGTATTCTAAATTGAATCTCTTCTGTATGTAAAACCTGCCAAACAAATCTATGGTGTTAGGTGCAGTGCAGGTATGAAACCACTTGCCATTGGGCAGTTAGAGTCTAGGGTGGTTTGTGACCTGGACTGGGGCTTCAGTCCAGTTCCAAACCCTGAACCATTGCTATTACTAATTATGGCCACTTCATACACAACCAACAATTAGTTCAATTAGGCCGGTGCAATTGCACATGTAGTCTGTGCCAATGGTGTACAGTGCAGATCTGGCATGCTCGATTACATCATATTATGTCCAAATACTCATGCAATCACCAAAAGAGTACTTAGTTAAAACACTAAAGTAAAAGGGTTACATACCAATACTACCAGATGCTTACTGTTTGTTACACATCTGTCATTGACATCATGTATAATTGCTCTGGGTTGAATTCCATTATCTGCAATTATGGCCAGAAAGGAAGACAACCAGATAGTATATAGCTTGCAGTAAGTTATACATAATGAAATGACTTTTTACTGATGTAATCTGACAGAGCCCTTACTGAATTGTAACATATATATATGGTATTCTCCACAATACAATTTCTCTTGCTAACCATTACTACTATCATCTAGTTCCTGCCATTATTATATTGAAATTCTGGCATCATTGAATTGAAACTCGCTAGTATCTGAGATGTTGATGTACTGTGATTTGTCTATTTACGTCAGCAAAATGTATTTTAGTCACTGGGAGCCTCCAGGAGTGTGGGAGAGGAGGTAGAGTTTAAAGCTAGAAGCGCCGATTTCAGGATAGAATCAGACCCTAGGAGGGCATTCCGGCCAACCTTCAGAGGAACTGGGATGTCTGATGACTGGGATGGGACATCAGCAAAATGTAATTCGGTCCGGAAGGCATATGCAAACCTCTCAGACAATCTGGTAGCCCTCGCCTGTGCTTCTAAGTACCTCTAGATGCTCCTAGCCCCCCCTGGAGCTTTGCAAAATGCTCTCAGACTGTGCAAGAGCAATCTCACATGCTCCTGAAAGCACCTGCAGTGATGGAGATGCATTCAGGATGCTACGAGATTTGACTATTAAGATAGTCAAATTTTGGAGCTACAGAGACCTCTGCGTGGGTCTGCGGGAGACTTGGTTCTGTATTCTCACACCAGTGATTCTTAGGGTTCCATAAGCACAAGGTATTTCATCGATCATATTGGTCCTTGTTATAGTCACAAGATTCGCTACATCATGATATGGCATGTATTATCTAAGTCTCTCTATATATATACATTTGGAGATACAGGAATAACTGAGATGGACTCAGCTACAGGCAGTATATAATTCGGAGACCCCGGGGTAGATAGACAACTCATTATACTAAATACACACTCTACCTTGCCCAGCTTCGAGGTGAGCCTGAAAATGACGATTGAGTGAACTCAGGGATACACTCTGAGACTGTGATCGAGCAAGTTTACCGATGCATTTGGAGGCCAAGATTGTGTAACTCAGAGATGAACTTGGAGGTCATGATCGAGTGAGTTTGGAGATGCACTTGGAGGCCAAGATTAAGTTGAACTCAGAGATGCACTTGGAGGCTGTGATCAAGCGAGTTTGGAGATGCACTTGGAGGCTGCAATCGAGCGAGTTAGGAGATGCAATTAGAAGCTGTAATCGAGCGACTTTGGAGATGCACTTGGAGGCCGTGATCAAGCGAGTTTGGAGATGCAATTGGAAGCCGTGATCGAGCGATTTTGGAGATGCACTTGGAGGGCGTGATCGAGTGAGTTTGGAGATGCACTTGGAGGCCGTGTTCAAGCGAGTTTGGAGATGCATTGCAGGCCATGATCGATCGAGATTGGTGGAGTACTGGGAGGAAGTCAATCTGGAGGCGGTCAGTTCGGGAGGGAGGCACAATCGGAGCAGAGACTCTATTCATTGGTTAACTCATAATTTTGCGAATGTAGAGAATTGAGTACAACATGGTCTGCCGAGAGATGAGACTGGCTGGGAGCAGAAGACAGTCGATCTTGGGATGATGCAGTACGCGGTGTATGCAGTACTCAGTGAATGCTGTACTCGGTGTATGCTGTATTCGGTGTATGCTGTACTCGGTGTTAACTCTTCATCATGGCATGGAGAGATAGAGAGGGATTACTTAACTTCGGGTTCTTAGGCGATGGTAGAATTGAAGACAAGACAGAGAGAGATGAGAGGGTACGGGGGAAATCATCATGAGGAACTGGGACTTAAGATAATTTCGTGTGCGAGTAAATTTACCATCCCCGATACAGCAGGTACGAGTCCCGATCTGGCGTCTAATTACACTGATACGAGGTCAACCCAACCCAATGCGGCAAGTCGTACCCCTGTTTACTCATATCCGCACGTATCCTCCCCATCGTTCTCATCTTCATCCCCCTTCTCTCTCTTTCTCATCCACAACTCTACTATCATCGCAGAACCCAAAGTTAAGTCATCCCTCTCTATCTCTCCATGTCATGATCATGAGTTGGCACCCAGTATAGCATACACCGAGTACAGCATACACCGAGTACAGCATACACCGAGTACAGCATCCATCCAAGATTGTTTGTTTATCTTCCATTCATTCTCATGATTACGAGTTGACCCCTGAATGTAGCTTCAGCTTCCAGCGTGCCGCTCCACGAGAGCTTAAAGGTAAAGTCACATTGTCACATTCCCACCGTTGCGAGTTAACTAACTGATGAAAAGATTCTCCGCACCCAGCGCACTGTCCATCGACTCCCTCCCAGTACTCGTTCAAACTCGCTCGATTATGGCCTGCAAGTGCATCTCCAAACTCGCTCAATTACAGTATCCAAGTTTGCACCATCATGGCCTCCAAGTGCATCTACACACTCGCTCGATCACTGCCTCCAAGTGTATCTCCAAACTCGCTCGATCACGCCCTCCAAGTGCATCTCCAAACTCGCTCGATCACAGCCTTCAAGTGTATCTCTAAACTCACCCGATTACGGCCTTCGAGTGCATCTTCAAAGTCGCTCGATCTCGGCCTCCATTTGCATCTCCAAACTCACTCGATTGCGGCCTCCAAGTGCATCTCCAAACTGGATCGATCACGGCCTCCAAAGTGCATCTCCAAACTCGCTTGATCATGGCCCCAGCATGTGTCCCTGAGTTCACTCGATCATCATTTTCAGGCACACCTCGAATTGCTCCCAACCACCGCCTGCAGCCAGTCCAGAGGTAGCTATATAGATACATAGATACATAGATAGGAATACAAACTGAATACATGAGTTTTAAAAATTGTTGAACAATAAGTAGTAGCTATGATTTCCAGGCGCACCAGCAGCGTTCCCAAAGAAGATGTTGTTTTTCCCAGACTGCTCTACTGTGATTCGAGGTGCTCCCAGACTTATCACCAGCGCTCCCAGTTTTGTCCCTGGCACTCCCAGGTGCTCCCAGCCCTGTCGTCGGCACTCCCAGTTACTCTGAAGGCTGGCAGAAATGCCATCCTAGGGTCTGATACTCTCCTGAAATTGACGCATCTAAGTTTACACTCCACATTCTCTCAGACACTTCTGGAGGCTTCCAGTGCCTAAAATACATTTTGCTGATGGAGCAACATGGGACCAGTTGTGATAAGTTTGAGAGCACCTGGGACTGTCGCCCAATGAATGCGGGAATTCCAAACCCACTCTGAGAGATGCCTGGGTTATTGTGCATATTCATTTGAAGAACTGCAGGTGATATCTCAGATTCACCTGATGTACCCCGGGCAATAAGAATACCCTCCACGTATGATGCACAGATTATTGTTCATTATCAACTTCTAAATCATACTATAGTAACCAGCATCACATTCAACATTCTATTGTTTGCAGCGCGAGATTAAGGAAAACCAAAGATAATGGTGAGTGATTCAAAAATGAAGGCAGGTCAAATGGAAACAAACCCCACCTAAGCAATCAGAATGATATCAATCGAACATAGACTCAATGTCATCCACTGAATCTCCCATCTCCTCAGGACCAACAAATGCAGGAACTCACAATTCATCAACAGCGGAAAGAAGCTGGAGGGGCTACTTGAATTTGCAAATAATTCGAGCCTGGCGAGTGGGTGAAAGTGAATTCCAATGTCGTTTGGCTCGATTTGTGATATCTAAAAGATTGGAATTGAGAGGTTAGCTTGCAGTGTATCAAAATGGAGTTTGAAAGGCAATAGGATGAATTCAGAGCAAAAAGAGGTATGCTACAAGGTAAGGAGGAGTGCCTGATGTAGAGTGCAGGGTGGGCAAGGGGAGTGCTGATGTTGATGGAGGAGCGCGGAATATGATGGAGGGGAGTAAAGACAGGCGAAGGAGCGCCGACGTGGGTTCAGGAGCGCCGACGTGGGTTCAGGAGCGCCTATCCAGCGCAGCAGCCATCCATGCTAAGTGTCGCCGAAAAGGGAGGGAGGTAAATGTTCTGGAATGAAATAGAGGCCCTCCTAATCAACGTCGGAGAGGGGATTGAGAAGAGCTGAATGATATACTGAGGTGACAATCCAGACGGAGGAGGGCTGATGGGGATTGATGAGCGCATATTCGAGCGAAGAAGCACCATTGGGAGGGGGAGGTGGGGGGCGGTATGAAGCAGCCCACCACGTGGAATTGATGAAATGTGCAATGACTTGTACAGCAGAATAATCTTATTACCGTGAAGGGCAAAATTTACCTCAATATTCATCTTGAGCAAACATAACTGTAACCTTCTTGCCAGTGGCATACTCAGACAGCCCACAATGGATAGCCACAGCCACCAGTGCTGACGTCTGCAGTGAGACAGGTTGAATTAACGGCAATGTGGTCGGTTGTCGCCCCAGACTGTTGGAGGTGGAGAAAAACTGATGGTAGATTAAGTCAAGAAATTCCATCCATGTGAACAAAGACTTCATATCATCGATGACGTTCAAGAGATTAGCATCGTCGAACAGGAGCTCCCTGACCTGAATTTGAAGCTCAGTCTCTGATCAAAAATCCAACCAATAACTACGGACAATTGTTCGACGAGCTCCATCTGCCAAACCCCCTCAAATGGTACTAATCTTTAGTTTGAACTATGTATATTTCTGGGGTTATCATCATAAGTCCAATGGAGGAGCAGACAACAGAAGAAACACTTACTGCTTCTCGGGTTTGCGGACCAATTTTAAGAGATGGACCACTGGGTAATTGACACACAGATGGTGTAACAATAGGAGCATCTGCTAATGCCTGCTGACCATCTTGGGCTTCAATCGCGAGATTACAAGCTTCGTCAACCACCGAGTACTTCTCATCGTAAATGATTGGCCAGGGAGTCTTTGTGAATACGATTGCTTTCATGAACTGTTTCACTACCTCAAAAGTTGGCATTTGGTGTTGAGGAACATTGTGATCTCCACCTGCCTTTGGTTGTGGAACATTCTTGTTTCCATCAGCCTTTCGAAGTGGGAGGGCCTGGGCGGGTATAACATCAGACTCGCGTAATATGTTCATGGTTGACTTCTGGCGTTTATGCAATGGTCATGCTATGGCCCTGGCTGGAAGTCGAAGATTTGGAAGTGAAGTGCATGCAATGACAGTATCCGCATGGCTCCGTGTTGTTGGAGTGGAACCCTTGTAGTTCGTCTCGTCATATCATGGCGTGCCTGGTCTAGATGTAGAATCTACTGCTGGTTGTCCAAATCGTCTTCTTCTATATGGATAACAAGGTGGATTCTCCAGGGCCATCACATCTGTCTTCGCTGATCTCCCGATCGGAATTGTCAGCATCGTGCTTGATACGAAGAATTAAAGCGCGGACATCAGCAATCTCCAAAGCTATACCCAAAGGCTGGGATCGAAGTTCAAACATTTGATCGGGAATGAAGATTGCCTGTCTTCTCTAATTTATGTGCACGTGCTCTCTCAAGGTGGGCTTCTTGATTCTGCTGTGAATAGTGATTCCTCACCTAGCTGACCATAGGTTCCATGTCGACGATGATGAAGTGAAGTTGCAGAATGTCGACTGAAGTATATCAGAGTAAATATAGTTTGAAGTTTAGTAGAATAACAGGGAAATAGGGCAACAAATAAAACACTTGGTTGAGGAGGATGAAATTCGGGGCATGCCTGGAAAATGTGATGCTTGGCACAGGAGGATGCAATCTGGAGGCATGCCTAGAAAGAGTCTAGAAGACATGTCCGCGGTTCATATTTATACTGTCAATGCTAGTTCTCTGTTGTTATTTAGGAACCATCAGCTGCACCGGGTAAGATAGATTCTTCATGCCTCCAATTCCCGAATGTTAGCACTTGTATCCAGGTATGCTATTGATGTAAGAATTGGAGGTTGGTTTAAGCTATCATATCTATAATTGAACCAGATGCACCTGAAGATCTCGACTCACCTGAAGAACTCAAGACATTAGCAAGGTTGTCTCACTAACTAACTCTCAGAGCCAGACATATGGAATACTGAGAAATTGGTTGATCATCATCCGCCCCTGCATATGACTCTGTCGTAGATAGTTCATCGTACCTCTAGTTCGAGCATATGAGCGGTCATGCCATGGCACAGAATTGTCGGTGTGTTGAAGAATCTTGCAGAACTTGGAAGGCGGATAGAGTTGGGACCATGCTGAGTGGCAACACTTGAAGTTACATGGGTTCAAATTGAGTTGCTGATAGTGGATCAATATGAATCTCCAAATGGGGTATACCAGTCGGATGGACACCTTACTTTCATGATATTCTGATGTTTAAGCATTCTGCAGCAAAGTTAGCAGTCAATTAGACAATGTCATGTGTAGAACTTCACTTTCAGCGGTCCGAGTCTGCTGGAATCAGAATATGTATACAGTCAGTGTAAGGGAAGAGGGAGAATGTGGGTTTACATAGGAGAGATTCAACATAGAGAAAGAACGGTAAAGGTACAATGAAGATTCTGCGGAAATTTAATCAATTCCAGCTGTTGTCACTGCCAAGTTTGTTAGCGAACTGGTTATAAATAGTCACTCACATTAAGATGTTGCCCATAATAGCTTGTATACACCGCATCATTTAATCCGAAACTCATTATAAGTTTCAATACTACAATGTTGACATAACATGAATAATGGGATTCAAAGCAGTGACCAAGAACGATATGAATGTGTCATGAGGCTTCATCATACAGCTGAAACACGAATTACCGCTCACAGTTCCGGCCAATTGAGGTCCAATATGCATTGAATTGGCATGCAGGATTCAATTTAATGCAATGGATGGGATTGCAGGCTCGCCTTACTTTGACAGTTACTTAAACTCTCAGAAACTGCGCTGTCTTAACTCGAGCTTTCATCATGATGTGCTCTTCATGCACTCTTGGAATTGGACGTTGGAGGAACTCTGATATCATCTGTTTATGATTTGCCATGAGCTTTAGACAGGAGCTAGCCGGTCACCGATTGAGCCCCTGAGCAGAGACTGGCTTTCAGCTTCTATCACTTTGAGCTCCTTTGATGGAAATTGGTTCACAGAATCTATTTTAAGATATGGGTTTTGGGCAGCCTAACCGTACAAGTTAGTCAAGATGCAGTTCAGTCTGCATTGGAAACGTTGTGAATTCAAGCCTGTTCGAGGAAGTGTGGTATACAGGTGAGCGGGAGTTGCTAGTCATCTGCAGAGTTGCTGCGCAGAAACTGTCTTTTGAGATCAGCTCTCTCAAGCTGCAGCTTGATTATGGAGCTTGAATGCCAGAAGCCATTTTAGGATCTTGGAAATGTATAAGGTCCAAACATAGCTGTTAGTCAAATCCATTTAAGTGTTGTGACTTATCGCCAAGGGCTGTGTATCCACGGTAAGTGTATGGTGGACACCTTCCTCCAAGGGATGGGTTGACACACAGCATGACAGTTATGGGATTTTCGCAGCAGCCTTCACATACCAATCAAGCATAGATTCAGATATTTGCTGGGGTCAAGCGGGATGAGCCACACCTGCACTTAAAAGTTAAGTTTCTGAAAGATGAACACTCTGTGTGTGCTGGCAGGCACAGATTCAATGCATTCAAGAAGGAAGAAAATATCCTTGGAATGGTGCAAAATGAATCACTCAAGGGTAAGGCGACGTGGGCACACACGGTTCAGAGGCGTACCTGGATTGGGATCCCATGTTACTAATGAGTGGCGGCTTGTCAAAATTGGCTGGTGCATTGAATATGTGTGAGGTGTCAGATCTGAGGTGTGACTGCATTTCATTACTGAGCTACGAAATACTCGGCTGAATTCTTTGGGTAAGCCTGGAATATGCGAGCCATGTCTCATGATACGATATGTGAACTCCATATCGCTTTGACCGTCTTTCTATCCATGCATGATTAGAGATATACTTTGCTGGATCTGTCTCAGGAAAGTCAAGAAGTTGATAGCGATTCTCTTGTGCAATTGACTGTAAATGATTCAGCATTGTTGATTCAGTGAATATTCCAAATACTTTTGCAATTTTAGTGTCCAGTGCGCTCGAAATACACAAGTAACGTGTAATCTGAATCACCCAGGGAAGTTCAGGTGCACCTGAAAACTCGACTGTTGTTCGCTGATGTTGGTACAACAATTCCACACAGACAATATACCATGAGCAGTGTGTGCAGCTTTCGCAGATTCTCACAAGGGAAATATATGGCAATACGGACTTTGACTTAGTCGAGTATTAAACCGGCACGCCTGCTTTTCATCACATATTTGATCATCCTAATGATGCTATAGTTCAGTTGACCAGATATCTGCTGATCATTGACTTCATCGCATATCCATTACAACAATCAACTAATACGAACAGCAATCGAACTCAAACCAATACTCCTGGACTCTTCCCCACCACCTGATTCTCCGTACCATTTGACTATTTTGCATCAGTTGGTGAGATTGGGTTGGTTGAATGTTTAAAGATGCATACCTTGATCACACTACCCTAATAGTAATCATTCATCCTCAACATCTGACAGCACGAAGTCACCATGCTCTGTAAGCTGCTTTGTATGTTCCTCCCACCACTCCAGAATCCAGTATATCATCCATGTCGGAATGATCAGTCGGCTCATCAGGCCATGCAGGACTCGCCTTTGAGTCGCTTCAGATAGCTGGTGGAGATCACTCGCTCTGATATCATTACCACCAGGTCCAGTGTTAAATAGCCATGTGTTTGGGACTCTGTTTTGCCCCTGTCTGACAACCGGTGCAAAGGCCTGGCGCTGCTTATTCATTACCCTGAACATCTGAGTTATTACCGCATGGTTTACTGCTGTGAGATTTAGGCCCGACCCACCCACTTTGCGTCTAGTTACAAATCCAGAGGGATATGGTGAATTCTGGAATTTGAGCTGCATTTCTGCTCGCTCATTGTTGCCCATTTCCGCATACATGTAGAAAATATTCAAATGATCCGCAAAAAACTTGGTGAGCCAACACTTCAAATGATGAACTTGGCCAGGAAGTGGACAAAATTGCACCGCCTGTTGAGGAGGAGCTGTACAAGGCAAGGTGCGTTTATATATCTTTCAGATTCATGCAGAAGCGCCTCAGTTGATGCTTCATCTTCCTCAGGTTTGCGATACTCCGCAGGTGCACTGACAAGCATTGGCAGAAATGTGTCTCTCAGCCATCGGAACATCTGAGAATCCACTCTAGTATAGAGTGGCCATTCATTGAAACATTGTCTTGAAACATCATTCCGATCTTCGGTGTCTCCCAATACCAATGAGAACCATGCCAGCTGCCATCTATGCACCCTCCACCCTCCTGAAACACCTTGTAAAGTGTATGTTGCCACCAGGGTCTTTAGTTTAGCTTGCACTTCATGGGACAATTCAAGTTCAACAGGGGGTGCAATCTCCTTTGGTATCCGAACAAGTGTTTCCCCATTTGCGGGTTTTGATTGTGACCAACTGCTTATTGACCAGGGCTTTGCAATTTGGATCATCCGGTGTGCCACATCCTGTGGAGGGTCCTGGTCTTCAGTCCGGATAGCATACATCAAACTCTCCACAGCGGAATCCAGTGCCTCGGAGCCATGCTATTTCATCACAGTCTCATTCTCAGGATCTGCAGGCGCACCTGAAAACAACCACATCGCCTGAAAACACCAATCGTAGAGTGAATTGAACCGCACCATTACAGTGACTGGCAGTTTGGATCCATTTCTCGTATTGATCGCAATTCGACAGCCCACACTGTATTTCATATTGTACCGATGAGACTCATCAAAAATCCCAAAACTGCATGAACAATGTGAGTGTTGGCTGTTGCTTGAGAGTTTCGCTCTCTATGTTAAGGTATCATATAACACAACATGGATATTCCATCGGTTCTCCAGCTCATCAATACTGGTGTTCAGAACCTTGTGGGTTATATTTGCATTTTCCATGTGCAACAAGTTGATGGGTTTATAATCTGTTCCATATGTCATCTTTGTTGATCACTCTGTTGAATGTCTCTGCACCTCCGGGCATTGTTACCACCATGATTGGTTCAAAGCCTGATGTTAGTGCTGGATGGCCCTGCAGTGGAGCTGACTGGATCGCTGAAATGCAGCAGGGTACTGAATTTTGTCTCCACAGTGGATATCACTTGTGTTCGTCGCCGATAATCCTGGGAAAGTTGTTCTGTGCCAGATTAACCCACTCTCAGAGGGTAATCCCCCGCAAAATCAACAGCGTTAACCCCATTACAACTTTTCCAGTCAGCAATTTGCATATCATTGCTGCTGCCATTGAGGTGAATGTCCTTCCAAGACACATTTCGTCTGCCACCAGTGCTCCTGGCATATCAGTATCCCAGACCCACCTCCTCACAATGAACCATATGACCCAAACCCAGTGCGCCAGATACTTCATTCCGGGCAGGCCTGGAATTGAATACTAGTGGCCTGGAACATGGTCATCTATTGATTCGCGAATTGGATGGGTATTCAGCAGCCTCAATACCCTGTCAACACACTTGTGTTCAAATTCATTGTTGATTGTATAGAGAACAGTATACGATACTGAAGAGGGATTCTCTGGATCAAGGTCCTCCTCGCCATCCACTTGCTCATGAACCTCTCTTGCATATTTGCCAGTTTTCTTTTCGTCCTCAATGATCTCTTTCATTCGTTTCGAGGTAAGTTGGTCTGATAGGGTAATACTGTGGCTCTCCTGAAATTCATCGCGATGTAAAGTATTTCACAGTCAATCATTTGAACCCAATATATATGTGGAATACAATCAATTCTATTCACTCAATCAGAACTTACATTAATACTACTGTCAGTCTCTTTTGCACCTGCCTCCTCCTCTGCCACTCTTTCATTTTCATAGAATACATCCGAAGTTGAAGTATACTGACTAGCAGTGGGGCATAACTAACTGTAACTAGTCTAGCGGGAATTATCTTGGCCGCTCTCATTTCGTGCTGCGCAATATCCTTCCCTGTGGCTTCTTTCAATTCTATCAAAAGTTGTTTCACATTGTGTCCCAGTTTCAACTTGAACATGTAAGAAAGGGAACTGTCGTATGAAAGCTGACCATATAATGGGTCGTTCATCATTTGCCCCGGTGCGTATAATCCCATATACTCTTCGTCCAATCTGTCCTGTGTCAAGTTGCATTGGTACATCGTGGTCAGACAGGATGGTTCATTTGGGCCACAATATGTTTCGATGAAATCAAGCAGCTCCTCCCAGTGCCTCACATCTGTGTATGAAGCTTGCAGTTGTACACTGGATGTCTGGTCATTATTGGTTTCGGCACTCGATCAATCACAACCATGTAAGTTGTATTGGGCAACTCTAAGACGTTACCTCTCGCATTGTTGTCGGCGCACTTTCTCGAATCCATAGCCGTTCGCTTGTTGCCTCTCCTTCACTTCTGACACGCCTCACAAATATCGCTTGCAGATTTCTTCAACAACATCTCAACCCACAGTCGCCAAATGCATTCGGCATGATCGAAATTGTCCAAAGGCAGCCAGGTCCCGAAAGTCCCCAAGAAATCTGCAACCGCCATTTCCCAGTGCAGGGGTTCATCTAGCAGCTGGTTTAAACGGTTCCGTCACCAGATAATCGACCAATGCTTCTTCTCCAGAAACCCAGCCAGCCATAGTTGCTTCCACTTGTTGAACGCACTAAAGTTGGGCTGCCCCATCCTTTTGGCAAATTGCTCTAAGGAGATTGAAGCTGATTGGAGCTTTGCCTTCAGCTCCACCCGAGGCCGACAAAACTTCGCTCGCATAATCTGCGTCTTACTTGTCATAGAAAATCTCTTGTACTGGAGGGAAATCGGCAATTCCTGCAACATCTGTCCTGCACTGTTCCGCTGCCAGTGTGGATGGAAAATGGCTCCCACCACCTCAAAGCCACGCATTTGAGTGGGTATGTGACTGGGTTAGGGTTATCGCTGCGCTGCATCACCCCATTGACAAGGTTGATAAATCTTCGCTCGACGGCATCTGACACAACAATTCAGAGAGACCTCACCAATCATGTATCTATCATCATCTCATCTCTTTCCTTCTTGTTTGTTTTGTTTCTTACTTTCTAGCCAATCAACTGTCTAGCGGCGGCTACTCCCTCATTGCACTCCTCGAAACGAAACCTCCATTGGCGTAGCTTCCTACAGTAGCTGTATTGCTATTTCCCGATCCGGGATTACCGCCACAGATGGTGCGCTGACTCTGAGGTCGTTTTGGAAAGCAGAGCACTGGAAAGTAGCCTGGCAGAGAGAGACACACAACAGCGCAACGATACGGACGTGGATGGAATTGACATGATGGGACTTGAAAACTGGGCTGCGTGCAGAGACTACACAAAAGCAACAATTGGGCAAGAAACAAACACGAAGGACAGCTAGACAACCATAGGTCGACGAATTCGAAATGGGAGAATCAAAGATGGGGATAATGGAATCGTGAGCCGAGATGCATTGATTTGACCCCTACAGAGGGTAGAGCCAACGTCAGCATCTCGAGACCCGCCCCTAGGAGCAATATTACCACAACCTTATGCCCACATATATGACAAGCGGGCTTGGAAGCGTGCAGATCTCATGGCTACTCGTTGAGCCCATCTTCGCTGCCAGCACACAGCGGAATCAGCTGCCGGTTCCGTACAGTCCAGGCGAGCCAATCTTTCGTGGCTCTGACGTGACGACGTTCCCCCACAGGTACGAGAGCCTCGCCGCCTTGACTAGTACCGATCACTCTAGCTCCAATGCTGTTAGAATGTTCCCGTCCTTCTGTGTGGAAGGGTCCGATGTTCGAGACACAGTTGTCATGATGCACGGATAGGTTGAATGAGATTGGGCTGTACTAAGGATGGAGATGTTGGACACGTTTTGGCTGGCTGATACTCGATCCCCGGACGTCATGTACACCCATCATTATCTCGAAGATCTCTGTGCCCAGCTCAGAGATCAAGACGATATGATGACACTGAAATGTATTCTTTGCACGTAAGACTATATCAGTGGAGTGGTAACCGAGTGTGGCATGATGGTCGAGTATGAGAGGACAAAGATGTTGCTGAGTGCGCTTCCCAAGTGACTCAGGAGAAAGGCGATCGCTAAGCTTCGTATCAATCCGCTCGAACCGCATACATTCGAATACATAAAGCTCAAGGGCTGGATCGCTGCGACAATCGCAGCTGCAGAGGCCTTGACAATGTTCGATATTCTTGCTCCTGCCACACCGCCCATGACAGCTTTCCCGGCTCTCGCAACATCTCCGACTTCAATAGTTTCTCCTGTGCCCCTGCCACCAATGGCTTCGAACTCATCCACCGCTCCCACTAGTACTTTGGCTTTTGCTGTTTCTTTGACTCCGGCAACTCTGAAGACTCACACGACCTCTCCGGCTCTCCTGGTGTCCCTGGCTATGCCTGCTCACCCGGCTCCCCCGGCTGCCCCGGCTCCCACGGCTCCCACGGCTCCCACACCTCCCACGCCTCCCACGCCTCCCACGCCTCCCCCGGCTCCCACGCCTCCCACGCCTCCCACGCCTTACACGCCTCCCACGCCTCCCACGCCTCCCACGCCTCCCACGCCTCCCACGCCTCCCACGCCTCCCACGCCTCCCACGCCTCCCACGCCTCCCACGCCTCCCACGCCTCCCCCGGCTTCC
>Ga0307514_10000749_pt1 | contig 54765 bp, 52 predicted proteins | sample 16_EM_MG_FD_203088 | JGI IMG/M metagenome (GOLD analysis project Ga0307514, IMG submission 203088) | Populus trichocarpa ectomycorrhiza microbial communities from riparian zone in the Pacific Northwest, United States - 16_EM | ecosystem: Host-associated > Plants > Roots > Unclassified | place... | reverse complement strand
TGAGAAAACCTCCCTGTCATCAGGTAGACTACATTCTCCCCAAACTGGCCGGCAATCACTTGTTGTATCAAGGTTTCAGTTGCAAGGGAAGCTTGAGGGTGAACTTGAAGCATTTGAGTAGAACTGCCAGTGGTACTCATTTTGGATAAAGAGTGTTACTTTGTATGGTGATTGATTGTCTATCTATCGTGGGTATCTATGCTCATATATGCGCTCTCAGCTGGTCATCACCAGCTGAATCCCACCAGCGCAATTATGTACTTTCAGCTCACCTGCAGTCATACACCCCAAGTTATTGTTATCCAAATAAAACATCCGCGCGGCAAAAGTCTTGGACGGATGCTGGGACGGATGGTCCGGAGGGGCGTCGAGACACAAGCTTCTAGCAATCAGTATTTCAACATTTTGTGGAGGGAGCCGACCGAGTGATTCTCTGTGAAGCCAGGATGCGGAAGGAACTTTTTATTGTTGCTGGACTTCCAGGTTGCAGAAGGTCATGCACAATGGAGAGACAGAAGTCGAAATGATCCATAGTGTGCTCTTTGTTTGCCAGCAGATCTCGTAAGATTATCAGGCTGGTGATAAGTGCTGTCTCCAGAATCACATACAAATCTGGATACCAATTGCATCTGGATATGAGGTGTATATCAAAATCGGTTCGATACTGGTCAGCTACATCCACTCCCACCTTGTGCTGGTTGCAGCCAGCAACAATAACAGGTTTATCAAGCTCTTTCTGGCATTCTCCAGAAAGAAATGTGGAATTTGCTCCTCTTGCATTGGTACTCTTGTTGCCTGGATACTTTCTCATTCTCAGTACCAGTGGATTCTCACCACTTAGAGGGTGGATTGTAGACATCATGGTAACAGGCGAACTGTCCATCCATAGCAGGGTTGCAACCCGAACATTAACAAAACATAATATGGCAATTTGACATTCTTCCCAACCATTAGCTCCTTGGGAAATACTCTAAACTGCTGCCTGCATATCCCACATGCTCCTATTCCCATCAGATGAAGCTCCGCCTGCAGAGGCTGTGTTGTGAAGAAGTTCTCCATAAATACATTGAAGGAGAGCTTTCGATGCCTCTGGTGCTTACATCTAGTCAAGTTGTGAACCATCTATGCAGTGTTTGTAAGCTGTAACAGACGGAATTCTACATCAACAAGATCCCCTCCAACTGCATTCGATGATGGGTGGAACTCCCAGACATAACCCTTCTGTCCCAGGTAGAAAAACTTATATCCTTGACTAATTGGCTTGTTTGGGATCTTTTTTATGTGAATTGACCTGCCAGTGAACAGAATCATAGCTTCATCAATAGTAACCTTGCTGCCAGGTACTCAGTACTGCTGCATGAAAAACCTCAGTTGCTCCAGTAGAATATCCACCTTTGAATGCTAACAAGGTAGGCCTTCAGGAGTTTCAGTTGGTGAATTGTATGGACAAACATGAAACAAGTGGCAGATCTCCTGAAAGCGAGTCTTGCCAAGATAGGCAGCTGGTGGTAATGCATCCTTGGAAAGGTAAACTCCATCCTTCATCCAGTACCTCTCAGGAGGAACTCCAATCAGACACAGGTGAATTTGAATATCCATCCAGAGATAAAGATCCTGAGCAGTAACTGGCTTCCAGGAACGCTGTTGCTCCTTCTCTGGCCCAAGAAGCTGATTCTGGGCATAGGATTTGGTGTTGGCTACAAGCTGTCCCATAATGGAGTTGGTAAAAACGAGATTGAAGATTTGAATTGGAGTAATGGTATTCAGCTCGGAGAATGAAATGGCCAATTGGTTCCTTGCTTTGTGAGAAGGGACAACTGGTTGTAAAGAGTCGAATGTGGGAAACTTAGGAAGATCTGGCTAATTTTAAATTGGTTTTTTGAGTGTTTTCTTGTGCCGCTTGGCCAAGTGACCGGCGGTGATCGACCCGGCTGGCTCATTATATACCTCATCTGAGGAGCTATAATTATTTTCATGGTTGAGCATTGCAGGTGGAGCTTCAGTAGTAAGTGAAGACACATCAGGTACAATCACAGGTCGATGTTGTACCACTGTAGGTGGTGGTGGTGGTTGGTAGGAGGTGCACATGGGACCAGAGTGATTGTCCATGATACGATGCTTGGCACTTTGTTTTTTGACATTATTTGGTGAGGATGGTGGAGATGAGAGTATAAGGGGTGGGGGTAGGTAGTTGACATTAAGGTTTCGAGGTCTGAGGGCTGCTCTGCTGATGGTTGTTGTGGTGTGGTTGATGGGAAGTGCGAAGGTTGTTGCTGCTGGGCTGAAGGATTGTACTCTCACAATCACCAAAGTACTGCTATTCATATGCAACTCAGCACCACAGAACTTGTCACACTGTCACAAGAATCTGTAAATAGAAGATTCTACAAGTTATCTTTCGATTCATAATATTCGAGGGGGGGGTTAAGTGGGTGGCTGTGTTGTTATAAGCGACAACGTGCAGTATATGCGAAAGTGGGCCCTTTTGTGGGCCCAATACCAGCGAAGGGATGAAAATGACCCCGATGAGCTTGACGAAGTAGAAGATGAGGTGGATATAGCATTGGAAGACTTAAGAAGAGCGGAAGTTATTCAGAATATGATGAGTGTTACTAAGTGTCTCAATCTGATGCATGAGGAAGTGACTGACTCTGCAGAAGACCTTGAGGTACATGTATAATTTTCCATCAGTTGTTAATACTAACTGTAAAGTAGGAACATATTATTGCAACTTCTCAGTCTGACTCCGCAACTGACAATGCGGAAGATGATAATTATCCGGAGTCCAATATAATGGTATGTGGACCAATCGATGCTCTTTACCATCTTCGAATCTTCGAACGTCAGCGGCCAGAGCAAGACCGAGATTCCAAGATTACATGGACTTTGCAGCATCTGAGTGGTGACCATTACAGACAGATGCTGCTACTGTAGGGTAGAATGGATCAGAGAAGGTTAGATGAGTTCTTTATGGTTAACCTCTGAGTTCTATTCAGGAACTCAGACTGTCAGAGGGAGGCAGCAGGCACGGAAGTCTAAGGGAGCTGGAATTTTTGAAAATGCAACAGACATGTACTGCTTCTGTGCTTTCTTTTGAGACCTCACTTGAGTGGTTTGCATGTAAATTGGTGGAGTTATGGATAAATATGTAATGAGGAGGAGGTACTGACGAGGCCATTTTCAACCGGTTCATGAGCGATCACTCGCGCCAAGCCTCTCTCCTCACAAGCATTAGCTCTCTCAAGAGACCAGCAGAAAGCACTCTGGAAAGCGGTGGGAAAGGTGACGGGCTGGAAAGCAGGCAGATGCCAACACGTGCAGGCCTCTGAGCTGTTTTCCATGGAATAGTGCGATCAAGCGGTGATGGACTTCCTGGCGGCTACTGAAATCGGCAAGGTCCCGCCCAAATGAATGGAGGTATGGAGCGGGCGCAGAGGCTGACTTAGGTGCGGGGAGCGGCGGCAGTGGGTTTATATCTTTTCTTTTCTTTTCTGTTCTGGTCTATCTTTTAGCTTTCATTTGTCAGCGGGGATGAAGGGTAGCGGGGGGGGTGCTCCGCCATCTAGCCGGCTCGCCCGGAGGCGGAGGGGGTATTAGGTCCTGTCATACTCTAGTAAGAGTGCATACAGTATGAATAAACAACAACAACAGCATTAGCTCTCTATTAGAATCTAGGCTGCAGGACCCGGCACATTCTTATTGAAAGAGGCGACTGTATTTTTATTTATTCTGGGGGCATTTGGCCAGATTGTGGTTGTGTGCTGTGTATTTTAAAAGCGGGCCTGTCTATGGGCCCGAACCCGGTTACCGGCAAAGGGATACTAAGAAAGTCTCCAAAGTACAAAACTTAGACCATATCCAACTCAATCATCGTAGCCCTGCCATTGCCGTATTCCATCCATCAACCAGACCAAGGCTGATGCAGGTCGATGCATGATTTTTAAATGTCGTGCAGGCCGGCTTTTGACCCAGGCCGGGCCGGGCCGCTACTAGCGCGGGCTTTCAGAATGGAGGCCGGGCCGCTTAGGAACACTGGCAAAAATCAAAACACGTACTAATTTCAGTGAAAACAAACTATAAACAATATTGCTAACTTGGGTGAGTGGTGACCACTGTTGCAGCTGCAGTTTCAACTGCACTCTTCCATGCAGAGCTAAAAGCCTTTTACCAGATGTAGAGCCAATAATACACAAACTAGAAACAGTATATACAGAAGTGTAGAGGTGGGTAGATATACACTAAAATTGCTACTTGCCTGACTCATAGTGTTCTTCACCTCTCATATATCCCCTTCTCTGCTTCTTACTTCTTCTACTACCTTTCAAGCTCAAATTCAAGCTCTGGCTGGGAGCTGGCTGAAGATAATGAATATTCATTACTTTAAATTCCACAAAAGCGGCGAAGCCGTCTCCGGCTCTAGTATTACTATATTTCGACTCATAACAGTCTGGTATTCATGATCTGACGTAGATAGTACAATCGAACTTCTTTTATCATCATACTTTCAACAATCTTGTTGCCGAAGATGCGAGTATCCTGATGTGACCTAGTGACTGCACTCCCGATTTCGACTCGGATCTACAGACTGCATATATTACTATCAAATGGTTCAGAATCGTTAGCACAGGTGTATACCATCAGCATTATTTCCGGGGCTATTATCTGCTATGCAAGTAAGCCTCTTGTCGCTTGCGGCAGGGACTGGTCAAACTGAAAATCTGCCGAGAACGATGGCAATGTTGGTACCGGGTGAATCGCTACACAAAATTCAAATGTGTGGTCGACTGCTGTTTACCACAAAATAAAGCGATTATGTATCAAGCTATTCTCAATAAGTACGCAAGTTTCGCCAAAATCGATGAACTTACAATGTCTGTATCCCCACCTAGCCACCGTATTGAAATATAGGAGTATTACTCAAAACCGTTACCCATTGGGCCGAACCATTTCACCTTTACCGCCTTTCAGAAGCACTCCCTCCCTAACCTTTAATATCCGAATCACCCGCTAGTGCTCACCCAGCGGCGGTTTCTCATAATGTGGTTCAGGGTATTTATGTATGTTTCCTTCGAGCTTTACTCTGCTGTATTCCTGTCCGCACCTTCTTTTGTTAGCTAAGGATATAGCCCGAAGGCCTTTGGAGCTAAGGGGGGGCCCGAGAGTAGCCGCGGGGTTTAGCTCGCTGGGCGTCAGGACCAACGCGGGCGTTAGATTAGGGGCTTAGTGCGGTGCCTATCTCCTCGCGAGCCTGTGGCTGAGTGGAGCGTTGTTCCAGGTATTCTTTGTTTTCTTATTGATGTCTATCTTATTCTCTCTTTGCATGATAGACAATCAGCATCTTTTATGCTCTTTGTTGATTGCCTTTAACATCCTTACAACTAGGCTACCTGAATTGCCACGCTCTGCAAGTACATACTTGAGATAGTTACACATTAGCAGGTCGCACGAGTCTAGTTTGTAAGTGTGATTCTGACGGTTAGAATTATGTTCTCGACAACCGGTTACATTAATAAGAGAGAGTTTACAGCATCGCATCTAGGTCCACTACTTGTTTCTAGTACGTACATTCAGTTAGATATGTATCAACTGTGTGGCTGTATCTAATCAAATTACCATTACTGGTAATGCGGGCGCCCCCGCCGCCACTCGGTGAGCCGCCACTTCTGCGGCGCCTGAATATTCATGTCTTCACTCTGGCCTGTAGTAATTTCACAGGCGCTCTGAAGGATGGTATAGAGTACACTGCCCGGGGAAGCATCAGCCAATAAATAGGTTGACGACAAATCGTCTTACACAGAGTTCTTGCTAGTGCTAAACAGATAGCCGATATCCAAGAATAGCTGGTCTTATAAGAATGAGTGTATATCACAATTTGGGAATAACCGAAGAGGTAATTCCGTCTTATGCGGGTAGGGATGAGGTGCACGCTGGAACGATATTATTCTAATAATACAAAGTCAGGGGGGAGAGAAGAGATGTCAGAAGTCCGTACTGTGGGTATATCGTTCTGCGGGCCGATACTCTCAGGCGGCGGGAATGACTAACTACCGGTTCTCGTAACACCCTTGTGGCAATATGGGGAGAGCCATGTGCATAGACTTAGATACAGAGAAGAGAGAAGGAGGAAGACTTGAGCTATATATCAGAGGAAAGTGTGCCTTTTGCCTTAACTTTAGCCCTGCTTACGGTCAACTCCTGTCAGGTCTATATATATATGCAACAACCCTCCCTGCTCGCCACTTGATTGACAAGAAATATATCTTTGAAGAATGTAAACAAATCAGCAGAGATTGCTGTACATTGTACCGAATCAATCACGTGACGTTGTCATGTGGGTGAGAATGTATGACGGTATTTATTCGGGCTCCATCACTCTGCAAACTCTAGATTTTAGAGGATCAGCCAATAACTAGCGAATCGGCTCAAACATACTAGTAATTGTCACATCGCTAATATCGGATGCTATTCCTCTATTTTCCTAGCAATCGCCCTTCCAACTGCCACAGCTTTACACCCTACCATTGGCTTAGAACCAACCAGGCCGGGTCTGTTGCCTGGAGGATGTTATTTGGACAAATGGAGGGAGATTGGGTAGTGGTGCGTGTGGAAGGAGAGATAAAGCAGGCAATAGGGGAAGTCGGGGGCTGTTGAGATGTTAGTTGGAAGCCGAAGTCCATGTCGCAGCCTGTCAAAGGGTGGGATTCAGCGGTGGAATCGGATATTGTAAATCATTACTAGTAGTCGCTGAATAAACTGACAATTGTATCCCCGCGATCGCGGCGCTCCAATCTCGAAGCGTTTAGTATCTCAGGCATCTGGTGCTGTAATTCCGTCGGCAAATACCACCCTGTGTAACATTGTTTGTTCCCAACATGCGAGAGCGGGAAGTTCGTGAGACTAGGCTGCACGAGATATCGGAGACAGATGCGGCTGAACAGTTGTGGTTGTTTTACTCACTCTGCGTTCACTCTAACTAGAGTATGGCAGTGCGTAATGCGCCTGAACAGTTGTCGGTCGAAATCTCGTTTCAACTGATTTTTTGCTTCCATTTTCTTCAAGATGTCATCAAACGAATAGAAATAATCAGATAATAGTATAGCGTACCATTGCATTGATCATACTTGGTACCAAGCGGGAGTGCCAGTCGGCTAAATACTTAGTTGCTGTTCATGTAGCCAATGCATTCTTCTTTACAACCACACAACTAACAGATACGTGATCTCAGCTCTTCTGCTCAGCGCGCGAAACTTGGGGCTGGCTTACGAGTGTAGCTAACAGACACCGCGGGTAATTTCAGAGCTGCACAAATCTCAAGGTCTCTCGTAGAGTGCTCAACATAGTGCCAAACACAATTTGCGACGCTTCGGGTGTGGCATGCACCTGCTAGACCGAGCTCAATCCTCAATTGAAATCAACCTCTCCCATTTCTCAAAAACAAAACCCCCTTCTTCAATGGGCGTTGTTGCCCTCCTTGCCCGACGTTCTCCTAGCCCGACGCCTCCTCCCCCTCACCATCAGCAGCACCCACCTCCGCCATGCCGCCCACTATCGCACCTACTCTACGTTCGCAGCACTTACTCCCCGTCGCCCACCAATACCCGCGAATGCGGCTTTACCTTGCAGATGTACGTCAAGCGGCTGACCCCAACACACCCACACCAGCACCTCCCCGCAATCCTGCTCCTCCACGGAACCGTACAGATCGGCACTTCCTGACTGCCGGTCAGACTGGGTTGCACAATCCCTCGCCGCCGGCCACACGGTGGACATCCCTGACTAACCGCTCTCCCCGGCACCCCTAGAGTACCCACCCTCAATGCCATCTCCGTGGATGCTATCGCTTGCTTCTTCACCGCACCGAAACTGTTCAAATTATGGCCTCAAACCACCTCGCATACCCGATGGCCTGACACCGGGCTCATCGGCGACTGGGTGTTTGACGCCTACTACGCCTCGACCATGCCGGTGGAGGGGAACAACACCAGCAGTTGGGGATAAATGCGTGACTAGTTGAGCTGATAGGGAACCATGTGGACGGCCACGTGCAGGTGGTTGCGCACTCGCAGGTGCGGCTCTCGGGTTGGACGCTGGTGCCGGAGAAACCGGGGGGTGGTGCAGCTTGAGCCGCCTTGGCCGCTGCTCGAGGACCGCGTGCTGCTGTAGTCGCCGTCACCCACGCGACGCTGGGAGTTGACGGATCTCTTGCAGACGTACAAACCCCCCGTGCCTCGCCGGATGAGTCCCGGACTGAGCCGGCACAGAGGTTGAAGGTGCTTGCAGAGATTCCGGTTCTAGTCATGACGGTGGAGGTGAGCAATCATGCCGAGTATGATCACCGCACGATTGCGTTTTGAGGCAGGCTGGGGTGCCGACAGAGGGGTTGAGGGGGAATGAACATGTTTTGTATGGAGAAGAGCAGCTGGGAGGTGTGGCGGTTGGTGGAGAAGTAGGTTGAGAAGTTGTTGGCAGAGCGGGGCCACGACGGAGCCGAGTGTGCGCGGTCTCATTTTAATTCTAAACGGTGCACCTGTATATCGAAGGATGGAGAATCTGCCCCGAATCTAGCATACCAGTTAGTATTGGTCGGCGCTAGCGGGAGTGGACTTGTGGACTTTAAGGCGAGGGTGACTGACTAACTATACCTTACTGTACTGGCTACAGTGGTTCGGAAACTTTTATTGCGCTGACAGATTTTCATCGAGAACCGATCAAATACCCAATAAATGCTTTCTTTGGCAACCCTTTCTAACTGCTGCCGTCCAAACCACGGTGACCAGTGCAGCATTAGCACTATCCGACATTGCTAAAATTATTTATGGAGCACATTTGATCTGCTGCTATTTGGTACAGATCTGATATATCTAGAGAGGTTTTCTCACATCTGGTACTGCCAGGGATCCAGTAGATGGGAGGAGTAACTGTATTCTCCCATTAGCCATGACATGAACTGAGGCTGGATTAATGTTGGAGTGGAAATGACCGGCCGTTGGGACTAGCTTGTCGTACCGTGGCCCCGGTAGCAGGGTTGTGAAACATAAGCAAGGACGGGGTGGATGTCGTGATACTGAAGTGGGATGCGGATTGCAGACACTGAGTATTTCTGGAAGCTGCAACTTAACCGAACGCGCCAAGCACTAGCTGGTGGGGGCCAACGCTCTGGCATAGGCGTCCAACAGCAGGCGAATTTCAAACAGGTGGCAACTGGAGGGCAACGATCGAATTGAGTGGCGGCAGCCGACGATTTTGAAGCTCCAGCACGACTGGCACAGCTTAATCTATTCTGAACCGCCAACACAAGTTCAGGTAAGTGGTGGCGTAATTGCAGTGAGATATTCGGAGACTCGGAGAAACAACTCTACGCCATCCACATCAGTTATGATCAGCACGCTGGTCAAACGTTGCTCAAAGGCGGGGCTGAACGCGCCAAGCAGTGACAAGTGGTTGCCACCCATTGCGGCTGACCTTGTTGTGTGCACAACATATTTTTTGGGCGAATGAGAACGGGTTTTGATATTTTGATATGCAGGCACGCCAGCCCCTCGTAAGTAAATACATCTAGATTGCGGCTGGCCCCTCACTGCTCTGTATCTCTTTGTCCCGCTGTCTGTTAGACTCATCTTTCTTGCTAGATTCTGTGCTGAGGACCAATCATGCGTGCGCCTTCAGTTACAAAATACATACCTGTAACTTCAGGTAGGTCTCTCCCGGACATATGGCGACAAGGCAGTACTGATATCTACATCCATCAAGGTTCAACCAGTCAACAGAAGCGGAAAGAATATGTCCCTACCACACTTCGTACCTTCACACTGCTCGGATTCGCTGTCATCTGTCTCGGGATCATCGCTGTGCTCGAGGTGTTAGCAAGGACAAGTCTTGCACAACCCTACGGTGGATTCATCAAGCGTGACGCTACCGAATGGCCTGGCCCAGACAGCGACACCGCCTACGAACCATACCGGCACGTTATTTCTGAGAAGCAAAAGTTGCGGTTTGAACGAGCCATCGCTGGTCGTGCGGAATCCTCGTCGCTGAGTAGTTCACATGCTGGTACCGAATTACGCCCGTCGTCCACTCATCCACCGCCACCGGATCTTACGCAGTCAAAAGTTACTCTGCTCGAGAAGGCGCATACCAGCATAGTCGCAGATGAATCCAAGGCTCCTTCGATACAGGCAATACCTTCCCACAGCAAAGCCGACGAGGAAGATCCAGCAGCTTCTCCCACGGTCCTTATGGCCTCCACCGTAGCTCCGGACAAATACGCCACCGTCGTTGTCTTGAACCCAGACACTTCAGGACAGAAGGCAGCACCGGAAACCTCCAAGTCGACGAGATATCACAAAGTGCACACTGAAGCATACGCGACCGACGCTGTACTACATCCGGGGCAGTTGAAGTCGTCAGGCACTAGCGATTCCGAGAGTGATCATTCGCTCAAATACGATCGACCGGAAAGCCAATACGCTACCGACATTGTCCTTCGCCCAATTACCAACAACCCCCCACCGCAGAAGACTGAGTCAACTTCCACTCCGAATCCTAATGTATATGCCAGCAGCGTGGAACTGCACCCAGTCACTAGCCCAACTATTTCAACGCTGGAAACCGCGGCCCCAGAAAAATACGCGACCGACGTTGTACAGCATCCAATTACCAGCAAATCTCCAGGCCAGAAGGCAGCGCCAGAAACATCTAGATCCACGAGGTATTACAAAGTGCATACTAAAGCATATGCGACGGACGTTGAGTTGCGCCCCGTGACGTTGAAGGGTACTGATAGCGTACATGATGATTCCGAGAGCGATTCCCTGCCTCAATCCGACCGACCGGAAACCCAATACGCCACCGATGTAGACTTGCACCCTGTAACGCATAAGGAGCCTCCGACAACGGCAAGGGGAGGGGGTGGGGGGTCTAAAACTTACGCTACGAGTTGGCCGACGTATCACTTCGCAACCGACGTTAACCTAGTCCCAGCGGGTTCCGATAGCTTCGCACCGTCCAGAGTGGATGAAACTGAGTCCACAACATACTTCTATCGGCCGACGGACCAATTTGCGACAGACGTTGATCTCGATCCGGAAGTGACTAGTTCCATCGATGGCATCACGGCAAGCCAACGGAAGCATCCTGGGCACACTCGGATTGATGACTCTAGGTCCGCCAGCGGCGATGGAGAATCTAGACCATCTGACCACACCTTCGACCCTTCAGTTACACTCGTTGAAGTCGATGATAGGTTTATAAAAACACACGGAGGGCCCCTCCTGACAGTTCATACCACGAATTCTAATGGAGTCTCTACAACTCTTCATCTGATTGAGTCACCGGTCGATACTACTACCAAGCCTGAGGTCACACTTGTTGCCGTTAATGAGAAGTATGCAAAGACATATGGAGGGTCCATCCGTACAATTCGTACCACGAATGCTGATGGGGCACGAACAACTCTTCTTCTGGCCGATTCAACCGTCGATGGCAGCGATGATGAGCCAGTTATTACGCGTGGTACTGACGATGATCATTTTGGGGAGGCATATGAAGCCAAAGGACGGCTAGTGACAGTTCATACCACGAATGCCGAGGGCTCATCTACGACATTTCTTATGCTCGAAACACCAACTACAATTGTTTCGGAACACAAACCTACCGACGAATCGTTTGTAGCAGATTCCACTGCCCAATCTCAGAAATCCTCTAGCATAATTCCTAAATTTGGCTTCGAAGTCTTTTACTTCAGCGGACAATACCTCCCCACCCTCGTTGCCGTTCTTCTCTCAATGTTCTGGAAAATCATTGACACTGACATAAAGCGAATTGAGCCTTTCTACCTTCTCTCGCATACCTCGGGGACATCGGCCAAGGCCCTCAATGAGAATCTTCTATTCAAGAACGCAATCGTTGTTCCCTTTCAAGCAGCATGGAGACGGCAATGGATTGTGTGTCTTAGCGCTCTCATCTACTGTCCGCTTCTAACTTTCGCACATATCCTGGCAGTTACATCGTTTTCGCTCAGCACGGTCAAGAAGTGTGACCCGTTTGCCGATAGGAGAAACTGTGGCAGCCCATTCCTTGCGATGGAACCTATGGCAGTGCGGATCTTACAGGGAGTGTTAGGCGGAGTGGTGCTTGGGGTGATAGCGATTGTACTTTTGCAGAGGCGAAGAACAAGCCTGCTATCTTCGGAGCCTTGGAGTCTTGCAGGATTGGCCACACTACTAGCCGATTGGGGTGCAATTCAGAACGCATTTGCTAACATAGAGGTCGCTGATTCCGAGGCGGATTTGAAGCGGAAAGTTGCGGGCAAGGGTCACAGATTTCGGCTTGCATATTCGATGAATGGAGAGCAGCAGCACCTTGGAATCGAGCTTGTGGAGAGTCCTTATGAAACAGACGTTCCGGACACTCTGAATGATACCTCGCACATCTACCGCCGTCGTTTGAGGTCAAATCGGCCAAGTGTGCTGAAGGACGTCTCACTTATCGCCTTCATACTGTTTCTGTGCGGCGTGCTCACTATTGTTATGGTGTACCAAACCACCGGTAACAGTCTGATCGAACATTTTATGAGTGGGCAATCACTTTCAGTGTTGCTACTTTTTATAATATTGGGTGTCGTGATCCGGGCCGGGTGGGAGCCTATAGAAAGAGGTGCGTACCTGCCATCATGTATGGAATCCGCTAATGATCATGCAGAGGTCCGCTTCCTTGAGGTCTTCCATGTCCTGTCCCACCGACACCAGCGGGTAACAACCCTCCTGCGCGACCATCCCCGCTCCTTTCCTCTAGTCACCGAAGTTTCCTCTCTCATCCAGGGCAACTTTTTCATTTCCTTCGTTGGGACCGTTGGTCTCCTCATTGAGGTATTGATCGTGACACTGACCGGGGTTCCTTACTCGGGATCTCAAATTTGGAAAGATGCCAAAATATGTATGCGACTCTCCTCCACCATCATCTGCATCACGATCATCACAATAGCAGTGATCCTATTACGAAGAAAACGGGTCGAACGCAGGTTACCCCGGGTGCCATATAGCCTCGCCACCGTAATTGGTTATATTTATGCAGCGCGGATGCTAGACAGCTTGATAGGGTTATCAATACTGGAAAGCAAAGCGAGGAATCGCCGTATTATGGAAATTGGCCGCGGGAAGAAGTATGGATTTGGTTGGACTGTGGGAAGCGACGGCGCTGAGAGGGTAGGCGTTGATGAGGAGGAGCTGCAGGGGAATTATAAAAGATAGCACCGGGTCGACATAAGTTGTAATAAGTGTACAAGAGGATTAAGAGCATTCAACAATAGAATGTGTAGTTTTCATTATGATCACGAGGGCGAAATTGTTTTATAAATGCCGACAAAATACAGACCATACATATCTCGCCGGACAAACACGCGGACGACCTAACAGCCGCACAGTCCGCCGGTAGATTCTAATACATATCAATCCCATAGAGACACTCCAGATTACTGCAGAATATAACCTTCCATCAGGTTGGTCAAGTTCGCCTACCATGGGATCCTGAGCGATATGGAAACCCGCAAGGTACTGCATTTCGGTACAAAGTATGCAGCGCAGAGATTTCGCGAGCCCCAATAAACCTACTGAAACATTCCTTTGTAGGAAAATGCAGCACTTTCATTGTTGTGCAGGATATCCGGGTACTCGCATGCGCATATTGCCCGAAATATAATTGATTAGGTCACGTGAAATGATGTGTCTGTAGAAATAGCGAAGGGGAGAACCGCATGTGTATATAGACTAAACGATACAGAGAGAAGAGAGAAGGAGAAAGAAACGAGTTATATATGAGAGAAGTGTGCTCCTTACTACCAGCCCTGCTAGCTAGCAGTCAGCTCAATATATACATGCAACACTTCCCCCTGTTGCTGTGCTCCATAAACTCAAACCAAAAAGTAGCAAAAACTTCAGTACTAACAAAGATACAGACGAAGGACTCATATGGCTGGCTGGGTATGAAACAGCCGTGATGCAGGAAACTCCCCAGAAACCTACACTATGTCCCGAAAATAAAGAAGTAAGAGTAAATGGGGGCAGTGCGCAATAGAGATAAAACTCTCGCTCATTGCGGAAACTGTAAAACTAGTAATACTTCCCCTGAACTCTGGAATCCACAGTCGAGATGTTAATAGAACTGGATGTGCCCCGCAACATAGTGCAGACAGGAGAATACTTGGCCAGGACCTACATCACAGCGTAGACGGACAAGACAGAATGGCCCTGTGAATCTACAGACAGGATGGCACGAACGTAATTCTTGCCTCATGGACGGCAAACAATAGATAGTTCTCATCGGCTTAGGATAGCAAACGAACAAATGATTCTCATACAAGTCGGATAGCAGACGAACATATATGTTCCGACTGAACTGGGAAGTAATCTGCTTCGCGAATAAGTTAAATTCCTGGTCCAGTTGACTGGGCAAGTTCTTGCTAGTCAACTGGGAGTAGAAGCGCATTACTTTATAATACAGTCAACTGGCCTATAAACCTCGGGTATACTAAAGCAGTGCAGAACGAAATGTTGCATGTATACTTAAATCTTCCATAGGGCATGTGGATAAGGTCATACAAGATACGGGGGAGGCTTCGCCGCCCTCGAGATTCGAACCGGTGGCCTATATGTGACCTATATTTGCGGATACAATTGTGGCTAATTTGCACTTAAGTCAAGTTTTCTAACTGCTTTCGGCATGTTACACAAATTCAAAGGTTGCAAAAAAAAGCCGGCCAATCAGGCGTCAGGTTACTTGCTTCAGCAGCTCAAGATATCGTCACTGTCGTTCATAAAGTATGAAAAGGACTCAGATGTAGCATAAGAGTAGTGTTAGCACGGTTCGGTTCTGGTTCCGGGTTGGAACCGAACTGGAACCGTTGCACCGGGTTTTAACCTATCAAAAAAGCGAACCGCACCGAACCGGCTGTGGCGGGAAAATCCGTTTCTCACCACCACGGCCACTCAGCTTGGCAGAGGACTGAGCTATGGCGGGTGTACGGAGATACAGGGATGACGGAGATGGGCTGGGCGACGGCGGCGTACGGAGATGCAGGGGTAACGGAGATGAGCTGTGTGACGGGGAGAATATATTCGGGAGACCGGGTAGATAGATTGCATCTTGTATCGTCTCAGCTCACATCATCTTATCATACAACGAATTATACACTCTATCTTTCGCATCTTTTGATCTCACTCGCTCTGTCCGACATTTCGTGTGTTAAAAATAGAGATGACCGTAATCTCGTATTAGTAGATTGGAGGATCACGATGAGATGAGAGATCAGGAGGAGCTGAATCGCATAGGGCATACAAGCTGAAGATAGATCATAAGGCATGAGATTGAGTGCGCATGCATGCGTACAAAGGAGTAGCTTCATGTACATGTATAAAGGCATAGATAGAAGGCGCCTCTGAATGATAACAATCATCTACAAATCTAACATCGTGGATCCACGCAATTGCGTGGGTCCTCACAGCCGGGTAGTATCATATCTTCTCACGCTCTTCCTACGCTCCTCGAGCCAGAACCGCTCTTTCTCACGAATTGCTCGCAAGAGGTGTGGCGGAGTGTTGATGATGGGCTCTCTGCCATCTAGCTCCGCTGTTTCACCACACCTCGGTTTTTTGGCTGGTTCCACGTTTTTGCGAACTCAGAACTTTGGCTCCAATTAAGTATTTGAGTTCTGATGATATCACAATATTATATACATGTAAGTTATGCAATTTTAGATGCTCTTTCACCTCCCATTCTCCAATTTGCGATCCGATCAATATTTGTTGAGCCACTGCGAAAAATACACATTTTTCGGCGTATTTTCACAGAGACTCAACAAATATCAATCGGATCACAAATTGATGAATGGGAGGTGAAAGAGCATCCAACACTGCATAATTTACATATATATCATATTCTGATATGATCAGAACTCAAATACTTAATTGGAGCCAAAGCTCTGAGTTCGCAAAAATGAGGCTCTGCTGTATGCAAAACCCGGCCAAAAAACAGCGGTTTTAGGTGCGGTTCGGGTTTGGAACCGCTCGTCCTTGGGCGGTTCGGTTCCTTGGCGGTTCCAGAACCGAACCGGGGCCACGGTTTCGATTCGAACCCGGTCCGCGGCTGGGTAACCCGGAATTGTTGCTAACACTAGACTAACCCGTAGACATATAAGGAATTGTGGCACCAAAGAGGCTGAGCACCACCACCAAATGCTTGTCCTACCACATCGAAACCAATTCTGACCAATGAGAATCGTAAGAGACACATTGTACGTGTATAAGTATACAATGGTAACTATTCAGCTGCCACTCTGAAGGTATACAGTTGCGCTGATGGGATCCAGCTAGTCATGACCAGCCGAGAATGCATACATGCGTGCCAGTGCGGATGCATACACAGAGCTCATTTGCATATATGAGTATATATACCCTTCATAGAAACACAATCAATCATTATATGCTTAAGAGAACCCTGCTTGAGAGTGCTAGGCTTGAGAGAGCCATAGAGTGACATTCTCCACTGGAAGCTTTGGGCCGACAGAAACAATGAATTTTTAGAAACTTTGGCCGATGATTGGGAGCTCGAAGTCTGTGGAAGTTTTGATTCTGATGTAGCCAACCTACTTGGCTAAGTGCATCCACATCTGCCCGGTACCGTGACTATCACCATCACCACCACCATTATCATCGCCATCACCATCACCATCATCATCACTATCACCATCATGCAGCATTGGTAGCCCCAGGTACATATGCATACATCTAAAATAGGTGGGAATCGGTCTGCAGATTTTGTTGGAAAAACTAGGTCGGAGATTTGCTCTTCCCAAGATCTAATTATACACCATTCTTGGATTAGAGGTAGCGAAAATTGTCAACACCGTAGCTAGGAAGTGTTATTAGATCTTGCCATAATGCAGTGCTGAGCACATCTAACAAAATAAGATTTACACTGTGAAATTGCCCGATGTCATGATTTTGCCCGCTGGCAGTACCCTACACGCCACACCCTGCCCGGCGAGTCTCTATATCCAAGTGCGCATAATACTTGATAGCCTGCACACAAGATCAATTCTTGAGAGTATACTTGGGGGTGAGCGGTCGAGCGGGGTGGGGAGTATACAATTGTGTATATCCGAGATTGTACTTGGGAGCATACGGTCTAAGAGATCGTTAACTGAAAATTGGTGCAGTACAGCGACTCCACCAAAGTTCAGTTGACTGGGTGATAAAGCTCTCTACTTTAACATACAGTCAACTGCTCTCAGGACCAGTCGGTTGGTGGGGCAATGCTTCTGGCTTCAGCTGGCTAGTACATACAGTTGACTTATTCAGGAAGCAGCCGGCTTATTCGCGAAGCAGTCAAGTTATTCGGGAAGTGTATTTCTTCGCGGTTCAGTCGGAACATATATTTCTCATCCAAGTACGATGGCAGTTGAACCAATATCTCTCATCCAAGTAAGATGGCATACGAATAAGTCTCATCCAAGTAAGATGACACACGAGCAATAATTCTTATCCAAGTAGCATAACAACCCAACAATAATTTTCATCCAAGTAGGATGGCAAGCGAACAATAATTCTCACAGTGTCTGTTACTTTGGATGCTTCTTAGACTTGTTGATTGACTTGATTGATTCATCCTTTCTATCTCGAGGGCTAAAGGCCCGTATATGTACAATCTCCCATATGCTTACGCATATGCTCTATCTGACATGAGATGCATCACCCTGGTCCTAATACATATCCTCATACTGCCATCATACAAGTCTTCATTCTCATACAAGACATCAGACGATGCTGAGATTCACGATCCAAGTACACATGCAACAGAGCCTGTTGCATGAACCTGACCAAGCTGAGCTGATGTTAAGGCACACAGCCGGTAGGGCATAAGGCACCCAACTACTTTGTATATATCTCGAGTCTTTCTCCTGCTCTCCAGTCTCTGTACCTTAAGTCTATTCACACGGTTCTCCCCTTACATATTTTAACAGAGCTATTGCATGATAGGTCTCTGCCATCTTGTGGCCGGAGATGACTCTCGTATGGCCGGAGGTGAGTCTCGTATGACCGGAGATTGCTGTCGGCCTGAAGGGTCTATACATAGATTCGTACGTACGCATTCACACTTGCGCTCTCATATATATATGGCATTGTGGCCCTCTTAGATAATACACAATCAAGCTTCTCTAGCATCACTATTTCAACAAGAGCCGTTTAGCCAATTCCGAGTGATGCGATGTGATGGTTGTGATGGAGTCTGTGGTTCGTTTATATACTTGTAGCCTCTTAGTGGTGCCTGTGGAAATTGAACTCCTTGCGTTCAATTGGACACTTTCATCTTCTCCGAGACAGGATGTCCGTACCTCTTGCGCTCTCTCCCATCTTCTCTTCGGACTCTCCCAATATGCAAGATCCTCTTGGGATTCGTCTTTGCCCGTACTACTCTTTTTGAGGCCTATAGTTGCCGCTAGCACTGCGGCAAAACCAACTCAAATTATACCATCTCATTTTAAGATTTTGGGCCATGACCGAGTGGGGCGAAACTCATTATCTTAAAAACTTCAAACCCGGTTAATCACGTGTGCTCTGACCATCGCAATCCTGTGCAGCATGGCGGCATCCCACTTACCTCTCATCAATAACTGCACGTCCCAAACGTGAGGATCAACCTTAGGTGGAGCTGCATGCGCAAGAGGGGGCACCAATGCTTGCCGCTTAATGATACATGATAGTACGGTGTTCGGCAATTGTCGCTACCGCTGGTAGAAATTTCGACTGAGTGGGTGCCGCATAATTGGTCCTAGCTTGAATCGCGCATGATGATTAGGTACTAGTAACACCCGAATGATTCCTGCGAATGGGTGCTTCTAAAAGCGGTATCCTCTCACACATACTTAATGCTAAAAGCACGTTTTTTATCTCGGAAAATGAAAAGTTGTCGTAGTAATTTCAGGGTGGGTCAAGTATTGGCTGATTCTTTGTATCGTATCATGTACTGCTAATTTGTAGAGTTCAGGACAAATAGAGTAGGATGGTATCGTGAAATTTCTCCTCCTTATTTCATTCCCTACTACGTTCTCATGGGTCCCGGCGCAGTGTCCATGGCAACGGCAGGTGATGTTTGCACTGGCGCGGTTTCCCTATCGCTGCGTCAACTAATTCAGTTATCGTACGGCGCTACCGATTGGTCGAATCGCCCATGCGTATGTATATGTACTACCAGTACTGTAGTACTCATACAGCTTTCACATAGCCTATATCTCCCGTCATTGGGCGGAGTGCATGCAGCCATATGACCGTCACCCTCAGGAACATTTCTCCATCACTCCTCCGCAGGGTCAAACCGGCTCGCACCTTCAGCGTCATTTATGCACATGTTGCTGCCAGGCCTTGTGATGAAGTAAGAGTGTAACCAGAGATAGCATAGCTTGATTGGAGGGGTTTGGCATGCCTAGGCGAGGAACGTGGGAAAGAACAGTTGTTGTATCTCTGACAAATCAGATACCTGCAGGACACCACAATAGCGCAGTAAGATTTATTGTTTTATGCTATATTTGGCAGCCTATTGGATGGCAGCGTTGCTGTTGTGTTACGCCTGCTGCTGACCAAAGTGCATGATCAGAGGCTGCATAACATACATCCTGCAGCGAACTACAGAAGCAGTGCACTGATTCCACCTATGGTCGCGTCTCACACACGGACATGATGCTAACTGTTTTGGCTTGTTTCGGCATAGGTGTGCAGTAGCCTTTGACAACACAATCTCATCCGCTGTGTTCATTAATACTTCAGTTGAGTCAACATCGAACAAGTCTGCCATCGCAAACAAGGATAACTGATCGGTATAAAAGAATTCGTTCTCAAATGCACACTCCAGGCTCTAAAAGTTGACCAAATCTAGAGTCACCAGTCTACATTTATACTTTCGCCATCTTTCCTCTCTATACGCTCGACTTGGTGCAGCGTTTTGCATCCTCCATACATCATGTTTTCTAGGCGAAGCACCGTACTCGTATCACATTACGACGGGATGTTTTCCAGCTTCTCCGCATCCACAAATTTTACCACTAGTGAAATCGAAAGCGACCTCATCACATTTCTTTCCGTGGTCCAAAAATATGATGTCGATTTCCTCCCCATTACATGGCAACCTGCTCTCAGTACTCTCGGTGTTGGTGGTTCTGGGACGATAAGCCAATCCATGTTCATTACCGACATGCCACTTGCATTCAAGCGATATCACGAAGACGGAGACTTTTTACCAATCATGTCAGAGGTTTTGATCTTGAGTCAACCCCCTATCCAAAAACACCCAAATATAATTAACCTCGAAGGAATTTGCTGGGAAATAAAGCCTCGGACGGAGAAGGCCGTACCGGCACTAGTCTTCGAAAAGGCAGCATGGGATCTGGACCAATTCATGAACCTGGATGAAGGCATGAACATGTCAATCGATGACCGGCTCAAATTCTGTGCCAACATTGGAAGCGCACTGATGGTTTTGCATGCCTATGGTTTGTCAAGAAAATGAGCTTGTCGCTTACCCTAACATCGACACAGATGTCATTCACGGAGATATCAAGCCACAAAACGTATTAGTCTTCAAGGACGCTATCGGCAAGACTACAGTTAAGATGGCAGACTTCGGATATTCTACTTTTGCTGCTGGTAAAGAAGGAATGATATTTCTGCCAAAGTCAAGGCCGTGGGATGCTCCCGAGCACCATTTTGGGGAATTCTCAGCTCCTGCTGCAAAAAAGACAGATGTCTACTCCTTCGGTTTATTGTGCCTTTGGATTCTGTTTGGAGACGGACTGGAGAATATTCCACAAACCACTGCTGATGAAGCGAACGCATTTCTTTCATTCAGTACACCCCTTGATTGTCTCGAACGGTTAAAGCACCAAGATAAAATGTTGTATATTACCAATCAACTCATCGAATCAATGTCACCTAGGTATGCCGACCATAAAATTCATCTCGAAGAATTTTTCAGCTTGACCCTTCAACTGAACCCGGACAATCGAACGTCCGATCTTGGGAAACTACAATGTCTCCTCGGCCAAGAGCAGTGAGTTTGACCAACTATTATAAAAATTATGCTATTCGCTGAGAACGGTAGAACTGAACTGCTAGCCTGTACAACAAGACCGGGGGTGGAAATGGTGGAGTTTTCAAAGCATGCGAATTTCCGGGTAGGTATCGATTTGCTTAACATTTCTCCAACAACTTTGCTAACAAGAAACTCCCAGATTGCAGAAAATCTTGCCGACCTCATTGAAGCTGACTATCGCGTACGGAGACAAATCAGAGACGGCCTCGAAAAAAAGGACTTCAGCAACGAAAATGAAGCCTTTGCCGCTCACATCGCTTTCCAACTAGCATTTTGTTATCACATTGGGTTTGGGGTCAAGTCAGATGATGGTCAATGTCACACGTGGCTAGAAAAATGCAACAAACAACTCGAAGATTTGAAGGTTGAAAAAGAAGGGGTACGACCTGCAAACTGGAAGAGTGGGAGGATGCGCATGCTCAGTGGGATGGTTTGGGTCGACCTTATACATGAATATCGAACTTGGGGATTACAAAAATTAAAGGAAATCAGAACGGAGTACGAAAGAGAGGTCGGCGATATGGCGCGTGAGTTTGGGGAACTCCATTTCATACCATTGGCCCTATACAGTACCATTGGTGATCTGCTTGATGAATTAGGAGAATTTGCAAAATCAAAACAGCTACGAACGCGGATCAGGGATCAAATAGCATCAGTCGATATTACTCACCCATATTACATTCAATCCGTCCTGGATGTGGCAACATCGCACAGCTTGGTAAGGGAGTGGATGGAAGCACAATCATTGCAGGAAGAGGCTTTGGCCTGTTCAGAAGGAATCTATCGTGCGCAGAACACCACTGGTGAATCAAACATAAGCAACGTCATATCCACATTCAATAACAAGTCACAATGCGAGGAGACTAAGATGGCACAGAGGGTACGGGGCAACGAATATCCAGATATGTTGACTATCATGGCCTACATCGCATCGACATACAGCGACCAGGGGCAATGGAAGGACGCCGAGGAACTACAAGTGCAGGTCATGGAGAGAAGAAGGGAAGTTCTTGGCCACGAACATCCCGATACCTTGACCAGCATTAGCAACCTTGCTTCCACATTTTCGAAACTGGGGAGATGGAAGGAAGCCGAGGATCTGGAGATGCAAGTCACGCAGATAACAAAGAGGGTACTCGGCCAGGAACATCCAGATACCTTAACCAGCATCGCCAGCCTTGCGTCGACATACAGGGCACAGGGGCGATGGAGGGAGGCGGAAGAGCTGATCAAGCAGGTCATACAAACAAGAAGGAGGGTATTCGGCGAAGACCATCCACGTACCTTAACCAGCATCGCCAGCCTCGCGTCGACATACAGGGTACAGGGGCGATGGATTGAGGCGGAAGAGCTGTCTGTGGTAGTCATGCAGACAAGAAAGAGAGTGCTAGGCCAAGATCATCCAGATACCTTGACCAGTATTGGTAGCCTCGCATCGACATTTTCTAAGCAGGGACGATGGCAGGAGTCACTGGAGCTGAAAGCTAAAGTCATGGAGACAAGAAAAATGGTACTTGGCCTGGAACATCCAGAGACTTTGACCAGCATCGCCAACGTTGCATCAACATACAAGCACCTGGGGCGATGGAGGGAGGCCGAGGAGCTGTTTGAGCAGGTCTTGCATACAAAAAGGAAAGTGCTCGGCGAAGAACATCCTTCTACCTTGAACTGCATGGCCAATCTTGCATCAACTTTGTGGAACCAGGGGCGATGGAAGGTGGCCGAAGAGCTGGAGGTGCAGGTGATGGTGATATCGAAGAGGGTACTTGGCGAAGAGCATCCAGATACCTTGGCCAGAATTAGTAACCTTGCCTCCACGTACAGGGACCAGGGGCGATGGAAAGAGGCCGAGGAGCTGGATATACAAGCAATGGAGACGACAAAAAGGGTATTTGGCCAGGAGCATCCAGATACCTTGACCAGCATCGGTAACCTCGCATCGACATTTTCTAAACAAGGGCGATGGAAGGAGGCTGAGGAGCTAGAGACACAGCTCGTGAATACGAAAAAGAGAGTACTTGGCCCAGAGCATCCAGATACATTGATCAGCATGAGTAACCTTGCATCGACATACAGTGAACAGGGGCGCTGGAAGGAGGCGGAGCAACTGGAAGTAAAAGCCATTGAAACGAGAACGAGAGTGCTCGGCGGAAAACATCTAGATACCTTAACTAGCATTAGCAACCTGGGGTCGATCTTTTGGAAGCAGGGTCGACTAAAAGAGGCGGAGGATCTGGAGGTCCAGGTCATGGAGACGAGAAAGTCGATTCTCGACCAAGAGCATCCGGATATATTACATAGCACTAATAACCTTGCATCCACATTTTGGGCGCAGGGACGATGGATGGAGGCAGAAACAATGTTTGGCCAAGTCTTGGAGGCGAGAAAGAGGGCGCTCGGCCAAGAGCATCCTGATACCTTGACTAGTATGGGCAACCTCGCATTCACGTTATCGAACCAAGGGCGATGGAAGGAGGCCGAACAGTTGGAGATGCAAGTCATGGAGACAAGCAAGAGAGTACTTGGCCAAGAACATGCAAATACCTTAGCGAGTATGGGGAAGCTCGCATCGATATTGTCAAATCAGGGGCGGTGGAAGGAAGCTGAGGAGCTGGAGATAAAGGTCGTGGAGAGGAGGAAGCAGGTACTGGGCCAAGAACATCCAGATACATTAACCAGTATGGCCAACCTCGCATCGATGTACAGGGACCAGGGGCGATGGAAAGAGTCTGAAGAACTGGAGATACAGGTCATGGAAATGAGAAAGTTGGCAATGGATCCAGAGCACCCTTCCGTCTTGGCCAGTATGGACAGCCTAGCATCGACATATAGGGTGCAGGGGAGATGGGATGAGGCCGAGAAGTTACAGGTACATATAATGGAGACGAGAAAGAGGGCGCTTGGTCAAGAGCACCCTGATACTTTGACTATTATAGGTAACTTGGTATCAACATATTGGAACCAAGGACGATGGAAAGAGGCGGAGGTACTAGAAGTGCTGGTGATGGAAACGAGAAAGAGGGTACTAGGCCAAGATCACCCAGATACCTTGACAAGCATTTCCGCCCTGGCGTCAACATTGTGCAACCAAGGGCGGTGGAAGAGGGCTCAGGAGCTGTTTCTGCAGGTGATGGAAGTGAGAAAGATGGTACTCGGTCAGGATCATCCAGATACGTTGGCTTGTATAAATAACGTGGCGTTAACATATTTAAATCTAAGCCAATGGAAAGATGCCGAGGAGCAGTTTCTACAGGTTGTGGATATATATTCGACGGTACTTGGCAGGGAACATCCAGATACTTTGACCTGCATGGCCAACCTCGCATTGACACTCTCAAACCAAGGCCGATGGAAGGAGGCACAGGAGCTGGAGGAGCAGGTCATGGACGCCAGAAAGAGGTTACTTGGCCAAGACCATCCTAATACCTTGACCAGCATGGGTAACCTTGCGTTCACATTTTGGAAGCAGGGGAAATGGAAAGAGGCTGAGAAGCTAGAGGTACATGTCATGGTGACGAGAAAGAACGTACTTGGCCAAGAGCATCCAGATACTTTGAGTAGCATTGGTAACCTGGCATCGACATTTTCGAAACAAGGGCGATGGAAGGAGGCCGAAGAGTTGGAGGTACACGTCATGGAGATGAGAAAGACGATACTTGGCGAAGAGCATCCAGATACTTTGACTAGCATGGCCAACCTTGCATCTACGTATAAGTCACAAGACAATATGGATGCAGCCATTTCCTTGATGGCACAAGTCGTACCTATTCGTTCTTGTATACTCGGCGACGACCATCCAGACACAAAGTATTCTAGAGATATCTTGATGGAATGGCGAGGTGAAGGAGAAGATTCTATCCAACTTATAGAATAGTATTATTTAGAAAGGTACGCGCTGAAACTAGCCTATCGAGGAATGTTCCTAACGTCCAGGGTCTCTCTAGAGAGTTTTAAGAAGCTGTTCTACGGTTATTAAGGATAGTTCTTGGTAGCTAAATTATTAGGCGAAGCGTAATATAATATTACACTTGTGAGAAATCATAAATCAATGATGCCAACGGTCCGAGCAGGGACACACCTCCAATACACCTCTCAACGCCTAATTTTGCCAAGCTTTCCCCTCTTCGGGGAGACAGCTCATGCATACGGCCCAGGCGCCTTATTAGGGGTGTGGGCACTGGGCGTGCCCACACCTAACAAGCCGTTAGCGCGGCACTTTGCACTACACTAAGAAATCCCAGTATTTTTACAAAATTGCAAGTTGCTCAACAACAACATAATGGAGAGAAGATTGGAGACCAGAATATGGTAGGTAACTGCAAGGCCAACATATGCATCCAAATATCAAGGCAAATGGACCAATTTTGAGCAAGTTGAAAATGTGAGTGAGAGCCCATGCAGCTGGCGGATTTTTTGTCTTTCTTTTGACTCCCCTGTTAATCACCAATTGTATATCAAATTTGTTAGTGATGCTATTGGAGCATATATGGCTTGCTGGCTGTCAATTGGTAGAGGTCTTGGCATATTTGGATGGGTGGTTGTTGTGACAGTAACAATATTGAAGTTATAATACTGGGAGACACTCAGTAGTAGCATAACTCAGGGAAATTTTGCCTATGTGCTGTTTTACACTATTCAAAAGTTGCCAAGGTGAGCCTGAATAGTATTCTCACCTCATAGAGGCGCCCCAGTCATGATAATAAGGGTGTTGGTGCATTAACTCCTACAATTATCATGCAGCTTGCTAGCCGAGCCGTTTGTAGCCACACTCCTACCAGCGCCATATCCCCTGCTCCCAGCCTCCGCATCTATTCAGTTTGAAGCTTGCTAAACTGCATCAGTTTGACTTTACCCGGAATATTGTTTATGTTCCAACCTATAGGCCAAATGTTCCTGGTGGGCAACTGGTCGACTAAGATACCAAATTGTCAGCTGGGTGAATCGGTCAATGTATACACCAACTGACTAAGGTGGCAAGTAGAAGGCTGGGAGGTGGTTAGGAAGATGCAGTAAAGCACAATGTTTTTTCAACGATTAAACTTCTACATCACCCTACTTCTTCATTATTGTGTCTATCCTATTTTCCCATCATTTTGTCTCTTCGAACTGCACTACAATTTCCTCCCCTACAATACTCAGTGCCTTGACTTCCACAGGCACTCTACTATTTACTGCAAGCATTCAAAATTCCCCCCCGATTAAAGAAGGCTTGTCGTATGGGCTCTGTCGAGAGTTCAACTAAATATTTATGTTGGTAGTTTACACTGTCTGCTGCAGCAGTAGGTCCATGGCAGAATCAACCAGCAATTGAGGAACTGTATCTTATAATTGCAAGGCTGTATACACTGGTCACTGCCACTGCAAGAAGAATCAAGTTCAGTATTCAGTATACTGTCATGCTGATGAGTACAATTGCGGGAATTTATCACCACTTACAAATCACATTGGTAGTTGAATACTGAGTCGAGAGAGAGCTGGGTCAGCTGTCAGACTGTGTGCATCAGGACTGAGTGCAAGAAAGAGAATACATACAACAGTTCAACGACAAAATACAGCAAGACTGACAAGGGGACAGTATGTGGACTGGAAGAGGATACAATAGATTGGGTGGTTCACTGAGAGTATATACTTGTAATTTGTTTGAAGAAAACAGCATTGTGAATTTGGTACACCAGTTGACCACATGCCCAGTAGGTTTACACATACACCAAATCTTCCTGTTGGCCAATAGGTTAACCTGTAATCCAAAAGCTCAACAAATTTGGCAGTTTGTTGATGTGTAGGCCAAAGGAAAAATTTGGCGTATGGGCCGGAACGTTTATATATCAAATGTTGTTAAGAAGATGCTCTTTCACTAGCATGCCTCACCTTTTAGTTTTGTCAAATATTCAAGAAGTTGTTGTAGATCAAGTACAGTTGTTTAGAATATACTAAGCACTGCTGATTCTGCTAAGCACTGCTTAGCACCACTGGTATTTTGCGTCAGGTAAATTATTTCTACCTGATACTTAGATAAATATTGTATACCATCCGGTAAATCTTTTCTACATGGAACTAAGATACAGTATGTATACTATGAGACAAATCAGTTTGATCTGACAGTAAAGTGCATCTGTGATTAGTGACAGCACTTGACTCAAATGTCGTGACCTGAATCTGTTCAAGGACTGTTCTACGATGAATAATTCTGAAGCTATTCACATATCATAGAGCTACATTATGCAAGAGGGCATAGATCTTGAGCATAAGTTGGCAGACATAAGGGAATTTTTGGTAACTGGGCCTGTCGAAAAGAAAAACTACCTACCCCACTTGATTTCTCCACCAATGCTGATTCGAATTCAGTGCCCTTGCTGTCTGTATCTCCTCTGCATAGAAGAAGATTATTCAGGGTCAGCTTGTCAATTTCTGAATAGTATAAAATGTCACTTGGGTGAAAATTCCCTGTGCTGTGCTACTCAAATGTGTCTCGCAGTATTGTAACTTCGGAATTGGATCTATCCCAACAACTACCCCTATAAATATGCCAAGTCGAGTACAAAGTGTATGCCAGGAAGCCATTTTCACTGTAATATCATTGATATCAAATTTGAAGTACAATTGGTGATACAATAGGGCTGTGAAAAGCAAAATAAATAATCTTCCAGCTGCATTGACTATTACTCACATTCTCAACTTGCTCAAAACTGAACAATTTGATTTGAATTTTTGATGCATTTATATGCCTTGCTGTTCGCTATTATGCGGCAGTTTCCGATATTTTCTCCATTCTGTCATCATTGAAAGATTTGCAATATTGATACACACTGTGATACATTAGTGTAGGGCAAAGCGCTCTGCTAATAGTGTGTTAGGTGTGGGCGGTGGCCATGTCCAGACCTCTGATAATTTGCCAGGGCCATATGCATGAGGCGAGTCATCTCGTATGCATTAAAGGCACTAACAGCAAGGGAACTGAATTCAAATGAGGATTGGTGGAGAAATCATGTCCGGTATGTTGTTCACCTTCTTTTTCACCTGCCCAAGTACAATAACCCCCATATGTTCTGCCAGTTGTTGGTTAAATTCCATTCCCTTTTACCTGGATCAGGTCTACAACAGGCAGAAAGCTTTCGCACCATCATTGAGTAGATACTACAACTGTTGGTCATCTGGTTTATGTCACTACATTCGAGTTATAAGCAGACACTTGTTACAGATGCACATTGCAGTGTAGTATCTGTGGTTTTTCTCCCTGGTGTATGGCTTCAGTTGGGCAGATGCATATTCTGTCTAATATGATGGTCATTCCAGACTCTGCTGACAATGTGACCTGAGTGTGCAAGGATGCTTACAACACATACTCCGAGTGCAACATATAGGACAGCATACATTCACCTCTTCTGGAGAATATAAGCTTTGAGTGATTAGTATCTTTAATAATGTTCAAAAGCTTAGTTATCTCTACTCCTTCAATTCACATGATCTTTTCTACAATCTCATTCATGATTTCCCAATGAGCATTAAGAACCGGAAATCTTGTCACTGTAGTAACAGCCACGTAAAGCCGAACTGAAACGAAATACCATTCTCATCACTCTCAATTATATCAGGAGGATATTCTCCGAACCTTCCTTTAAAAAGACCAGGCACAGCAATTTCCCTAAGGTTATTCACACCAACTCCGACAAATTGAAAGTCCTCAAAATTATAGTCTTGTCAGCAAAAAGAGTATGTATTAACATCATGTGCAAGGATTTGAAACTGTAGCCATTTGATTTTGCCAATGATGACAACTATAATGATTCGAAGGCTAAGTACACCAATGCTGCATTTTTAATTAAACTTTCCTGTTTCCCTGATATACAGCGCATCATCGAAGGTACATCAGCAGAAATAATCTTAGTTGCTGGGAACATCCATCAGGAAAAGATATTTCCGTTCGTGCGGAATTGATCTGTCGGAGTGGATGCACTCCGTCAGAGCAGTCAGAGACACCCCGTTGGCGGATTACTCCACCCACGTCTTCAATACCACGTGTTGTGTTGCATATTGCCCTCCGATCACTGTTTCATTGTTTTGTTTGGCTCTGTCAGTCTGTTATTTGAAACGAACATTATGGCATCCTGGCCAACTGTGACCATACGTCGGAATGGGTTCAATGGGTACAAGCTTGCATTGGGATTGGAATGCGATGGGTGACATTGCGAAAATCTCTCCTCGCGTTCCTTTCACCTGCGCGCAAAATGCAATTCTCTCTTTACTCATTATACACATCATTCTAAGTCACCATATCTATGTGGCTATTGACAATACATGGTTTGTTCCATTCATCTTCTACCTTACTACTGGTAGCTATCTCTTCAATCATGAACGCACAGCTGACGATGTTTTCCACGCTGACAACTTTCAACACAACTGGTGCTGGTGTTTTTCTCACTCGGACAAATTTCGAGACGGTATCCAAGTTACCCGAGTTTTCAGGTATTGTGGGGAGTGCCAGGGCTAACCAGTACTAAATAAACGCTGCATCCTTGTTCTGGAGCTTGATTTTGAATAGTCGTCGCAGTTGCCATTGGAGGGGCCCATTCAGCATGCCATAACATATCCCCGGGTGTTGCTTTGCCCACACCCAGTCGTTCCGTCGATCCCCTCCACGCCAGCTCGGGCCACCCGTGCATCGACACATCTGAGATATGAGTTCACCATCCACACCCTCAACTTGAACTTTAATACCATGGTAAATGCAGAGCTCCATTGTGTGCAGTTGTTCATCCGATATATACGTCTTGTTAGGACTCTTACGCTTGATATACATCCGTGTGCTACTGTATCTTGCCACGCGGTGGGTTGTGTCATGGGTATTGCGAAGTAATGCTCTGAAGTCTTTCTTCATAGCGTCAGGATGCTTTCCATCACGGCGGTTTTGAGGTCACATGGATTCGGGCTTTGCATACGACTGGGAGCTCAGGTGGGGAGCCAGATCAGCACCGGAAGGGAAGACTACGAACGCGGCAGCGCTGCTCTCCCAATGATGAGCTAGGCCTTGGAGATTGAGCACTCTGATCCCGAAGCAGAGAATGCAATGCTCAAAGGCTGTCAATGATTCCACCAGTCCGGACGGTCGCAGTCTGCGGTAGGGCTCAGTCCAGTCCAGTCCAAATGGAAGGTTGGACTGGCCTGGACCACAGACTACCAGTCTTGGACTGGACGGGCTCGGTCTGGACGAGTCCACACACACTTACAAATTCGACATTCTTTTATAGTCAAGTATCACTGAACACATGACTCATCCTCACATTTGATAACTACTCACCTCTGAATACCCACTTTGTGCGAAATTATGACAGTTCTGTCTGTACATTCGGTACCATCAAGATATATTTCTCCCATTAAAAGACCAATACAGTGAGAAATATACCCTAACTCTGGACACAGCGCTGGACTGGTCCCTGCCAGTCCAGTCCAGTCCAGTCCTGGTCCAACAGAACTGTGGACTGGTCCAATCCCAGTCCAAAAACGTCTTGGACTGGACTGGACTAAACCCGGACTAGTCCAGTCTGGACCTGTCTACCCCCGGACTGGTGGAATCACCGAAGGACATTGCTTGCGGAAGGTAGTTGAGATTGCGATTGGAGGCATTCCAACCATCCTTGAGATTTGTTCTTTGAGCTTGTTCATGTCTCAGGGCAGAATACTGTTGGAACGCTCTGTATTGACAAATCTGGTCAGCCCAATGAGACATCAGGTGGATCTTCGGAAAGTTGAAGTTAGCATCCAACTCCTTGGAAATATCTACCTGGGGGCTGATATGATCCTGCCAGACATTCATTTTGCGCCGCTCCTTGGACCGCGTCCCCCATGTAGCGCAATGTTGCATCATCATAGGATTTAGATCGAGTATAAATATAGAATTCCAACAAACCCAGTGTGCACTCAATTGCGCTATTGAATTTGGTACGCTGAGCAGGGCTTCCACTTCATAGAGACTGGGTTTCAAATCCAAGTAGGTACCGGCTCATTTCCTTCATCTCCTTCCCATTGTTGAAAAACTTCCTCATATGACTTATTTTTGAGTGTGAGGTCGGGGTAAGAAGGTATGTATAACCACATCGTATTGTACTTGTCGAGCCATTCGTGCGTTTTCGTGAAGCGGAAAATCCACTTCTGGAAGTGAACACAGATGGTGATCTGCATCATATGGAGGAGGTTGGGCTTAGGGAGGTTGCTCACAATACAGCGAATATGTCAAAACACTTTGAATACTCGGTGAACATAGCACGATGAGAGTTCGGCATCGGCTGCATTGGTATTGATATCGCGCAGCGTTCTATATAGGTTCTGATCCTGCCGGGGGTGTTGCATGTCAGGAGGTATATAATCTCCAAGTTTGTTCTTGTCACAGTGGCATGTGACCCAGGCCAGGTAACGGTCGTTCTATATAGTTGGTTCGCCAGGTGCCTTAGATCTCTAGCGATAATCTTACCTATATATCTACAGCAACTATCACTCACATCCACGTTTGCAACCGTATTCAGATCATTACCATACGTATACCTATGAGACTGAACGTAGACATACGGGCCCTTACAGTGGCTTTGGACACTCGTTGCAAAACCAGACGTGCCTTTCAGGATTATGTAGGTCACTATATGCTGTGCAATCCTCAAGCCATGCTGCTAAAACTGGTCTCCAACGCCTGAAGTTGCCATCTGCACAGAGAACATTGTAATACCCACTCTTGGCGCTGGGATTTTGTTTAATGGTGAGTGGCTAGAGTACCCACCAGAGTACTGCGTTCAGCACCTCTCAGTTTGTTTGCCGCTGCTCATCCAGCTGCATCTGAGGAATATTTCTGTTCTAGATTGGAATCGGTAGGAGTGTGACCATGATGATGCTGTGCGTTGCCGGTATCTGCAGGATCTTCGATGATAGATTGCCAATTGTCAAATATACAGGCTACTCAAATTCAAGAGATATGTTCCTTCGGACATAAAGATCAAGCGAACCAGTGGATCTCCCACTCTGAGCGTTGTCAAAACATTGATTCGCACGTTATTATTCTGGAGTATCTCTCCTTACCTGTGTCACCCACTACCAGTCAGCAGTGTGCATTGCACTGTAGAGGCATTTCGGTGGCGTATCACTGTTAAAGCAACACTCAGGGGCGTAATGAGATGCTCGGCATCAGTTGGCTGCCGCATCAATCATCTCATGCTTTTGCTGATGTCTTGACTGCAGTATTTGGTAGGGCATTGGTGATTGTAATTCCATCCCATATTCTCATGATTGTGTAATTCCCACTCCCCAAGAGCCTAATCATCTGGCATGCTAGCCATGAGCTTCTGGACGCCACCCCCGTTTTTGAAGCTTGGGAAACGCAGATCAGTGTTTTCTTCCTTCAGCAAGTTGTCATAGTACGTCTTCATGCCCTGCTTCTTGAACCCACACTGGATATACTTGTACTCTTCACGTGTCGCAAACAGGTAGTAGGGATTGATCTGTAGGTTCGTCTCAATACAACCCTGAGCATTGCGTTCCGATGGCTCAGCAATCTAAGGGATCAGCGGAGCACGGGAGCCGGGGTATATTTCCGTCCATGGCAGTGCAGGTGGTGGTGGTTGAGACTCCGAGTCTACAATGTTTTCAACATGTTCGAGGTAGGGAACCATGCCCAAGTCTTCGACTTTATCTTTGTTAGCATTGAAGTCACAAAGCTGAGCGGGTTCAACGCATTGTGGCGTGTTGCAAATAGGCAGATTCTTCTGGTGTGCAACTTGAAGGTGTTCAGGATGGTGTAATTTGATATGTATAAGTCGCCAGCTGTCTGATGTGAACTTCTTTCGGCATGAAAATTGGTGGCAACGGAAAGGGGTCTTCTCTGGCATTGTTGACAACACACAAGGAGTGGAGTATAAACTTTAGACAGAGACGACAGTTGGTGCTAGGCCTGGACAGCTTTGTGGGGAAGCTCACAATACTTTCAGCTAACTTAGTGAGCTTCAATCCCGTCACAAGGAGGGTCCTTACCTGCCAAGAGTTGTCAATACGCGGCATACGTAATGTCCCATAATACTATGAATAAAATACAACCAATAAAACAAAACCAATTCAAATACCATAAATAAATTAACCCTGAGCAATTCAAAAACCTTGCGACGAGGGTGATAATCAATGCCTGAGATCACTGGATTAGAACAAATGAAGTGAAGAAGACAAGAACCTGACCCTAACCCGAACGCAACAACCATTGGCTCCTCTGCAATGGAAGGACGGGTTAACTGCTCGCCTAATGAGCAATCCAGGCTCGCCTGAGGGAGAGCAACATTGGGGAGAGCGACATTGGGGAGAGCGACATTGGGGAGAGCGACATTGGGGAAAGTGGCATTGGGGAGAGCGAAATCAGGGAGAGGGACATCTGCGAGTGGGATATCAGGCAGACTGTCCCCATCTGCCGATTCGATCAGCAGCTGCTGATCGACATCCACATGCGAGGTGTTTCTGGCTCCCTCAGCTTCTCGCTAAGTTGGCACTGGCGGGCGAGGATTCTGTGGCCCGACAAGGCCAAAATGCTCCAGCCTACTGAGGGGATGAGTCTCCGGAGTTTGTGGCTGTGGGCGAGGCGCCAGGGTTTATGGCTGAAGTGCACGTGCCGGAGAAGGTGGCCATGGCGTAAGCCGACGCATCTCCTGGTGTTGCTTGGGTAGCACGATTCACTGATCATCTACAATGGTATCTACATTGTCAGCCGAGGTATTTACCATCTCTCCCTGGCCAATCGTCCAAGGTTCTTTGCCATCATCCTCATGCTCATCCTCCTCCTCCTTATCTTCCTCATCTTTATCTTTCTCCTTTTCATCGTCACCGTCCCTTTTCATATTCACATCACTGTCTAAATCAATGCCGTCTGGTGTGTCCATAATTATTCTCCATGCGCATATGCACATCAGAATCAAGTTCAGAGCCATATTCAATGTCCGACTTCTCGGTAGAGTTAGTATCATCATTTTTAGAAATTGAAACGGCAGATGATCCTTCCGGCTCTAAATATACCCGCTCTAGTTAGCCCTCCCTGTCCGAGTCTGCCTGATACAGTTCCAATGATTCCACCAGTCCAGCAATGGATCAGTCCGGACCGGAACCGTCCAGTCCAGTCCAGGTCCAGTCCAAGATATTTTTGGACCGGGATCGGACCAATCCCCAATTTTTTTGGACCTGGACTGGACTGGCCTGGACTGCTTTGGACCAAGCCATTCGGGCCGAATCGGCCCGAAAACACTGGGAGTTACTGATATACTGAGTCAACACATAGACTCATCTTGCAATTCGCAAGTCGGCATGCACATCTCACCCTCGCCATGTTATACTTGCCACTCACCAGTCACCGCTGTAATCTTCTGAGTCACTGAATAGACTCATGAACGATTGCTCACTTACTATCTGCCACTGACCATCCAAGACTAATCACTTGCTACTCGTCACTTACTACTCGCCACTTGCCACTAGCCAGTTGCCACTTGCCACTCACCACTAGAATGTACTGGAGAGTCATTACTAATAATCTGAAGCGCCATGTAGACTCATAAATGATGAGTCACTTGCCACCTACATAGCCACTGAAGATTTGTAATACATGTTTGTGATAGTTTCTCTGCGGAACCTCAGTCTGCCTTGTGTATATAAAGCATAGATCTCGCCTGTAGCTAAAGAGAATAGACAGACAGATTAGATCCTCTCCTCCTACCCTCAATATCGTTTCAACACATCTCTGTGGCACCCTCAGATTCAAACTGCATATATAGTATATTTTCAACCAAGAAACTTTAATAACCTTTTTGAATTCAACCGCTGTTGTCAACGAAGCCATTTCAATTGTTCTCTATCTTAATTGATATTTATCTCCATGTCATCACAATCACTGTCAGATCTCAGTGGATACGAAGACTATCTGCCATCGGAGGCTGAGTCTGAGTCCTCACCAGGGTCTGGTTCTATTCACTCGAATCCTCAGGCTGTTCCCACCAGCTCATCATCAACCAATTATCTTCCTCTGCCATCCTCAAACACATCAAATTCATCTATATCATCCACTGTTGTACACAAAGGCAGCCGCTTGACCTCTCCAATTCATACGCATGGTACTATTTCAGGGTCTGGAACAAACCAGTACTGGAAGTGCTCCTACTGTAAGTCTATCTGAATTCAAAAACTAGAAGTGGTACTTATTCTCAACCAGGTATAACAAAGTATAAGATGACAGGAGGAACAACCAAGCCAGCGCGTCATTTGAAAAGACACCATTCCACAAAGATTACCCTTGGTCCACCATCTTCCCCAATTGTCTCCAGTTTGGTAAATGCGGCAAAGATGTTTGATAAGCAGCGATTCAGTCAGAAGGTAGCTGATGACTTACTTCTGCTGTGGATCATCCATGCAAATATACCATTCAGTGTGACCTCAGACCACCGGTTTCAGGCCTTGTTACAGTATCTCAATGACAGGAATCAAATACCACAGTCACCAACGACAATCAAGCAACGCATTCTTGATCGCTTTCATCTATTCCGGCCCCGCATTGCTGAGCTCATGCAGCAAGCAGTTACCCATATCCATCTTTCTTGTGATGGTTGGACCAGTCCTCATCAAACTATGGCAGTTCTTGGGATAATTGCACATTTCACTTCACATGCTGGGACACGAATGAACCCAGTAATTGGACTTCGCTTGCTCGAAGGGTCTCATACTGGTTCAAACATGGCTGGGGTTGTCAGTGAGCTTTTGCAAGAGTATGGAGTACTGGAGAGATTGGGATACTTTATAGGGGACAACGCTAGCAACAATGATACACTGGTTAGGGCTCTGGCTGATGAACAAGTATTTGGAGAACGTAACTATAATGCACAGGAACACCGTCTTCGCTGTGTGGGTCATGTCATTAACCTTGTAGTGAAGGCATTTTGGTTTGGAGAGGGGGATCGGATGATACTGCAGGATACAGTTATTGTCACCCGAGATACAATCGCAGAGTGGCGGAAAATGGGGCCCTGGGGGAAAGGACACAACATCACAACATATATACTGGCATCACCTCAGAGGCGGCAGGAGTTCAAAAGACTTGGTGGAGACACGATACTCCACAGAGACAACGCCACCCGTTGGAATACTGGATATACTATGATCCAAAGTCTGATTCGAAACAGAGATGCAGTGGATGTCTTCTGTCTACATCATAGTGAACAGCTGGACGAAGATCGATTATCACTGGATGATTGGGAACAACTGGCAGATGCTGTGGGTATCTTGCAACCATTTCACTCTGCAACACAGCGTATGGAGGGTGATTTCTCAGAACTGCACAATATTCTTGTTGAGCTTGACTTCCTTCGAGCCACATTCACCGAAGTGTTACAGAAATATCAAGCCAACCCTCATCTACATATCCGCAGAGCAGCTGCAGAGGGGATTGTAGTCCTGGACAAGTATCGGGAGTTGTATAAAGAACTCACTGTCTGTGTTGCAGCGGTGGTATTACATCCAGCATACAAGTGGGAATACTTCGAGGTGGCAGTGGACAAGCTTGAATGGACCGACGATCAATTGCAGGATGCGAAGCTGCGTGTGCAGGGACTGTGGCTAACAAAGTACATGCCACTGTCTTCGCTTCGAGGGTCAGAGGGAGAACGCCAGCCTGATACTCCACCTTCTCCAGTTACTCCATTTGCAACCTGGCGGGCACAGAGGCAGCGCACTGTAATTGGTAACTCTACCCTCCATTGATTCAAGTTGATTCAAATCTGACTCTTGTACAGTAGATGATTATGACAGATATCTTTCCACTCCAACTGAACCATCGATCACCAATCCATTCACCTTTTGGCAGTCCCAGCAGCAAATGTACCCACATCTCTCTTCAATGGCACTTGATATTCTATCGATACCAGCAATGTCAGCTGGAGTCGAAAGACTGTTTTCACAGTGCAAAATAATGCTCACAGACAGGCGAAACAGACTACAAATTGACTCCCTGCAGGCTGTTGAATGTCTAAAATCTTGGGATAAGCTTCAATTGAGTCTTCCAGAGATAGTAGTTACAGGAACACGGTTGGAAGTAGTGGATGAAGGGGATCAACTAGGTGGAGATCAACCTGAGGATGAAGATATGGATTTGGAAATCATGTAACTATTCTGCAATTTTTGCAGCATCCTGCCAACTTGCATGTGAATTAGTTTCGTTTGGTATGATTGTGATGGTGCAGGCTGGGAGTTGGCGGGTGGGTTTGTGGTGATTGCTCACAGCGGGGAGTTGTTATGAAGTGACGTTGTGGCTGGGTTAGGGTTGCAGGGATTACTGTCTAGCTTCATTAGTTTTCGATCTACTTTGAAATTGATAAATAATATCCTGTTTGGCTTGGTCCAGACCAAGCCCGTCCAGTCCAAGACTGCCAGTCTGGGGCTCGGTCCAGTCCGACCTTCCGGTGGGACCGGACCGGACCAAGCCCTACCCTAGACTGGGTCCGTCCGGACTGGTGGAATCATTGTACAGTTCTTTCTGCCACTGCCAAGCAACAGCACGAGAGATATCATCTCCTCTTGGGATTTGTTTCAGAATCCCTTTCCCTTTACTGTTTCACTTCCCCTTCCTCTTCCCTTTCTCCTTTGCTTTCCCCTTCCATTTCACCTTCCCATCCTTTGAACCATTCCTTTGCCCGGTTCCTTTCCCACCACCCTGCGTGTCCTCCTCTCCCTCGGCATCGTGATAGTCATTGCCATCGCTAGGACAGCCCCTTCCAAAGCTCAGCGCTGAGGGATGCGCCCAGTTCTCATTATCATCATCCTCATCGATTTATTCATCCCAATTCCGTCGTCCAACAGCTAGGAAGTCTCCTAGCTTGTACTGCCGGCAGCTTGGTGGCTCAATCATTGCCCTGAGATCATCTCCACCGAACCAGGAGAAACGCTCGCTGGTGCGTTTAACCTTCCAGAAGGTGGTCGTCTGTGGATTGGAGAGATCGACTTGATCCCCGAAGGCATGGGGGTTGTCCCACCTCCAATTGTTCGTTTGGTCGCTGGTTTTGTAAATCATTTGCCCCATATCTGAGTGGAAGGCCGCACACCACACCCGGAAAGGCGAACTCCTGCTCCTGCAGTCTGGCTACATTTGGTAGAATTGTGAAAAGTGGTGAGTTGTGACGGAATCAAGCAAGATTATATTATAAAAAAGGTTCTATGCCCTCACATCTTTGACGCCGCAAACATTGTATATCTGTATGAGTCCACAGATGGGTTTCTGGATGAATCTCTTTATACTGTCCCAATCAAACGACATGCGTTGATATATAACCCATGTCAGCTTTTTTGCCTTAGGAGTTTCCTTCCCCTTTCCTTTGTTGCTGCCATTTGGTGGCATCACTGTGAGTTGAAAATGAATCTACACCAGATGCAATTGCATTATGATACAGTTGAATGTAGTAGAAGCAACCACAGAGAGAAATTATACAGTTGTGTAGCTTATCGGATGCGTTTTGGAACAAGATGTGTTGTTTTGTGCAAGTCATGTGATGTTGAGAGAGTTCAGGATGCTGGCAGTGTATTTGTTACGGGAGGAGGACAGAATGGATGAGATGGTGGGAAGAAGGGATGTATATATTCGAAGTCCTGCGATTTCTTGGTTTGACTTGTTCTGTTGGTTAACAAACCCAGAACGGCCGAGCTTGCATCTTGCATAACGGCCAGGCACCTTATGAATGAGGAGCCTCGAAATGAGATGTACTACTGGCGGTGAGAATGGTATAAAATGCCGGGCGGTTCATTGGCATCACATTGCACTTTGACCGCTCTGACCTGGTGCATCCAGAAGCAAACTGAGTAGTTCTCAGATTGTCCCAACTGTGCAACCATTCAACATGGCAACCAATGCTTAGTGGTGGAAAAAGCACACGCAACTAATGTCCTAGAATAGAGAATACGTTATTGTTCACTGTGCGATGCTTTTAGCTCTGCCAAAGAGCAATTTCCACCTGGAAGTTGAAGATATATACAATCAATGGTTCGGAGTATTGTGCCAAGAACAAGTGCAATACCACGATAATTGTGCCAAGAAGGCATCAACACCCTTCAAGCAGTGGAAATAGATCTTCCGACGTTGCTGTACCAGTGGATTTTAATACTGAGTTTAATCTGATGATAGTTAACCCCATAATTGAATGCTGTTCAATGGATCTCATCCCTGGGTATTGTCAGTGTTCAATGTCTAGCGCGATCTACACTGCACCTTCCTTTTTTGTCGATTCCCTCCATGGTCACCCAAATAGGAGTCTACCTTGCCTGGCATTGCATATGTATGCAGAGGAAATAATTCCTACCTTTGTGATGTTGAATATCTATATCGACCTATGCCTTCCCAAACCCATCACACTGACACGACTCAGGTCGTACGAAATGTTTGATGTTTTGGTAAACGTCAGAATCAACCAAAGCGTGGGCATTTGGGGAATTCTCAACCTCCGCCTGCTGAGAGACGCGTTTCTGTACTGGCTGGCCAGAGGAATACCTCTAAACGTGGGAGTTCAGTCCGCTCTACAATCCAGGGTCAGAACTCCACCCCGTCATCTTCGGTTAGCAATTCTTGCGTTCCAGATATTAATCAACGCGTCACTTCCACCCCATCCACTACACTGCAACCGTCAATACATACTCCAACAGCCAGGCCGGGTATAAGTAGTCGTAGCGCACTAGAATCTGGAGGACCCTTACACACAGAGTCAACACCTCGTATTGCATCCAGCCCTGCATCTGGCATTGCTAGCACTCCCACTTCTCTCAGCTGTCTTGAAAACCTGCTTACCGCCATTTGTAATCCAGTCGCCCGCACGATCATTACAAATCCACTGTGAAAGTGAGCTACAGAAAGGAATCAGAGACAGAGGCAGTGGCAATTGCAACTGCAGGTGGTGTCTACAGCTCGATTAATTGTCTCCAGCGGTCGCAGCATCCATCGATTTGGTCACTCAGACATGATGTGCGTTGTATCTGAAATGGGCAGACTCCTGGAGCTGCACATGTTGAACAGACGACCGTTTATGGGTGCAAGCGACGTGAAGACTGTAAGATATGGAATGCGACCCGTTGCAAAAGTATTAGCTGAAGCCCCACACTGGCAGATAATAGAGACGTACTGGAACACTGCTATGCACCAAAGCCACAATTAGTCCATAGCATTCAAGGCACACACAATGGTAATCTTGAAAGAGGTATGCTGAATCAACGGCCCACGTTGGATATTACATGCTCAAACCGGTACCAGGTTTGACCATGTGTTGATATGGTTAAATTCCATACTATTTAATCAGCGAGGAACAACATAGCAGAGCTTTATGATCTCCACCACTTTGAATCCGCCGTAGAGCATTTGGAATTCATTGATTCACTTCTGGCAGACAATGAGTATCTTTTTGGTGTTGCAGAGCGTGTGGAAGGTGGTGTACTCGGTCTAAATCCAATGCAGAGAGAGTCAATCGCTGCTAACAAATGGCCAGCATCCACTTTGCTTGCTGGCGGAAGCAATCCCGTGGGTTATCTACATCAAATTTCATCATTGCGCAAATAACCGCAGTAACTATGCTGATGGATTTTATGATTCCATGATTGACAACAAGGAGTGTCATATACCTTCGTTACTGCGTCAGGAAAACCCTCGGTGCAACTGTTACCGACCTATATCATCCCTGTTACCACTGTCCTACAGTTGCTTCTTATAGATTATGACGGCCTGTGCGGTACTTTAGCCATTAGAGCGGAGTTATGAGAATGGTATGCAGGTAATACCATATGTAATATTGAATTACAGAATGATGCAAATTTCTCATACTGCATCCATTCCATCAACCCACTTTTTTCAATCGTCATCTCCACCACCACCATCATCATCATCACTGCCATCACCAACAACACCATCACCATCAACACCATCATCAATACCATCAACATTAACACCATCACCAACACCATCAACACCATCACCATCACCATCACCACTATCACCATCACCACCATCACCATCACCACCATCACCATCACCACCATCACCATCACCACCATCACCATCACCACCATCACCATCACCACCATCACCATCACCACCATCACCATTACCACCATCACAATCGCCACCATCATAATCATCACCATCGGCTATTTTACTCTTTGATTATTCTTCCACGAAACCATCTAAGACCCTCCTACCAGGGAAGCCCAATCCACCGCTACCAGCTGGCTCACAGCAAAGGCACTTTCACCCCTACCAGAGAAGCCAGATCCACCACTACCAACTCGCTCCCAGCGAAGCCCGATTGTCAGAGAGGTGTGAGTGAGCATCTCACAGCAGTGAGGTCAAGCATATCTGAGGTTGGAAAGTAAATATGTCAGAGTTGGGTGAGCAAGCAGATCAGTGGTGAAAGTGAGCATGTCAGAGTTCGAGTGGGAGTGAGTATGTCAAGGTTGTTTGAGTGACCATGTCAGAGTGTACACATGTCGGAGTAGTAAATAAATAATTAACTCTTGAATGTATAGTATTATTCTTGAATTGCAGTCTAAAATATATGCGCTACAGTTGCATTATAGTAATTACTCAGTTATGCTATGGGTAAATTACAGGTGCATTATCGTGCATTACCGAAAACAGCTCTGGGCTGTTTTTAATCACGTAGTGTTATTAGTAGTACAGGAGGTTACGGTAGGCCATATAGCCTGCGGTAGATTACATGTAACAGAATATGTTTTTCTTGACGTGATCATGTTTTTCTGCACCACATTGTGCCATGCTCTCCTGGAGTAGCAAAAGAACAAAGGTGTTCATCCTAAAGCTTCCAAGTTAAAGCAGAAAGTGGACAGACCTGAAGGCTCCAACTACTTCAACTTCAAGAATCACGGTGGTAAGATCCCATCCTACTGTGCTGTAACGGGTTGCAATTTGTTAACCTCACCTGGCGTTGCAGACACTTATACATTCTTGATGAATACCTGGAACACACTACAGGAGAGATACCAGCACAGGGTGTATAAAAGCACACTTGCTACAGTCAAGCATCACATCCAACAGGGGGAGAACCCAACATCTGCCATGGTGAACAGCAGGGAAGCAGCGCGTGTTAACAATGGTATACTTCTTTGCTATGTGTCCTCCGAAGTGGCGCTTGAGCAACCTGAGATTGGAAGCACTTACCCAAACATCCCGATAGACAACAATTTCACAGATGACGAACTGCATTTTAGGATGCCAGGGGGCAGTGGGCATTAAGAAGATGAAGGGGACAAAAGCAGCAAGGGTGATGCCGTCTCTACCGGCAGCCGGCGACGACGCGCCGCAACTGACCTCCTGAAGTATGACCTGTAAACCACTCATGTCAACGAGTATGAAGGGGAGGATGGTGACGATGCAGATGCGGATGAGGAGGAAGAAGCATTGCAAGCCGATGATGGATCAACGCAGAATGTAGAGCACTGAGGCCATAGTAGGTTTGACCTTGGAACCAGTAATGTCAAGGTGTATGTGGGCGAGGATGGTGACAATGTGGATGAGGAGGAAGAAGCATCACAAGCCGATGATGGATCAACGCAGAATGTGGAGGACTGAGCGCATATTACTAGAGAGTGTGAAGATTGGACAGTATATTTCAGACCTGTAAAATAAGATAATGGCGAAGCAAATGCAATGGCAAGCGATGTATCCAATGCTCAGACTTTATAGTAATAAGTGACAACAACTCAAAGCTAAACATATATGGGGAAAGTGTGGCATCCGATATTTAGCGATAGCAGAGAGGTAATATGTGGCACTCCCCCGGAGAAAGGCATGAACATCGCCAGGGGTTGTGTAAACGGCTACACCATAACTGCAGCCCCCTGCGAAGAGTGTAACACACGTGTCGTTCTGATGGTGCGTATACATCACCACCTTCCGGGCGCAAAGTAAAAGAGGAACGTATGCAACGCGACCCGTCGCATAGGCGACGGGAACATCAGGAAAATGTAATTTGGTCCGGAAGCCATACGCCAACCTCCCAGACACTCCGGTAGCCCTCGCCAGCCCTTCGAAGTACTTCCAGATGTTCCCAGCCCCCCCTTGAGCTTTGCAAAGTGCTCTCAGACTCTGCAAGAGCATTCTCACGTGCTCCTGAAAACACCTGCAGTGATGGAGGTGCATTCAGGATGCTACGAAATTTGACAATTAGGATAGTCAAATTTTGGAGCTGCTGAGACTTCAAGAGAAGCTAAGACCTCTGCACACGCTCTGCGGGAGGCTTGGTGCCGTATTCTCACACCAGTGGTTCTTACAGTTCCATAACCACAAGGCATTTCATCGATCATATTGGTCTGTTACAGTCTCAAAATTCCCTACATCATAATATGGTATGTATTATCTAAGTCTCTCTATATATATACATACGGAGATACAGAGATGATGAAGACAGACTCAGCGACAGGCAGTATATATTGGGAATACCCCGGGGTAGATAGACATCATCTCAATATAAGAAAAACACACTATATCTTTCCCAGCTCTTGGTCTTATGCACTCTTGCCAAGCGTTCATAGATCCACGGAATTTGTGTGGTTCATCATGGCCGGGTATCCATTCATATCCTCTCACCCTCATCCTACGCTCCTTGAGCCAGAACGGCGCTTTCTCACGAATTCGTTTCGGATGTCATGCGAGGTGCGGCGTAGTGTTGGTGATGGGCTGTCTGCCTTCCAGGGCCAGGGTTTCACCACACCGTGATCGAGTGAACATAGAGATGCACTCCGAGGCCGTGATCGAGTGAACATAGAGATGCACTCCGAGGCCGTGATCGAGCGAGTTTGGAGCTGCTCTTGGAGGCCGTGATCGTGCGAACTTGGAGGCCGTAATCGAGCGAGTTTGGAGATTCACTTGGAGGCTGTGATAGAGCGAATTGGGAGATGCACTTGGAGGCCGTAATCGAGCGAGTTTGGAGATGCACTCCCAGGCCGTGATCGAGCGAGTTTGGAGATGCACTTGGAAGGCCGTGATCGTGCGAACTGGGATGCCGTAATCGAGTGTGTTTGGAGATACACTTGGAAGGTGTGATCGAGCGAGTTTGGAGATACACTTGGAGGCCGTGATTGAGTGAACTTAGAGATGCACTCCGAGATCGTGATCAAGCGAGTGTGGAGATGCACTTGGAGGGCATGATCGAGCGAGATTGGAGCAGTAGTTGGAGGCGGTCGATCTGGAGGCGGTAGTTCGGGAGGGAGGCGCCACAGGAGCTGAGACTCTATTCATTAGTTAACTCGTAATTGTGGGAATATAGAGAATTGAGTACAACATGGTCAGCCGAGAGATGAGAGACTGGCTGGGAGCGGGAGACAGTCGGTGTTGGGATGATGCATTACGTGGTGTATGCAGTAGTTAGTGTATGCTGTACTCGGGTGTATGCTGTACTCGGTGTATATGCTGTACTCGGTGTATGCTGTACATGGTGTTAACTCTTGATCATGGCATGCAGAGATAGAGAGGAATGACATAACTTCGTGTTCTTAGGTGATGGTAGAGTTGAGAGGACAAGAAAGAGAGAGATGAGAGGAGATGGGACAAATCATCATGAGAAACTGGGACTTAAGAGAATATCGTGTGCGAGTCAATTTACCATCTCCGATACGGCAGGTACGAGTCGCGATCCGACGTGTAATTACCCCAATACGAGGTCTTCTATACCCAATCAGGCAAGTCGTACCCCTGCTTTCTCATATCCGCTCGTATCCTCCACATCGTTCTCATCTTCATCTCCATCTCTCTATTTCTCGTCCACAACTCTACCATCATCGCAGAACACAAAGTTAAGTCATCCCGCTCTATCTCTCCATACCATGATCATGAGTTGACACCGAGTACAGCGTACACTGAGTACAACATACACTGAGTACAGCATACACCGAGTACAGCATCCACGCAAGATTGTTTGTCTTCCCTTCATTCATGATTACGAGTTGACCCCTGAATGTAGCTTCAGCTTCCGGCGTGCCTCCCTACACGATCGACTGCCATCAGCCAGCTCTCCATGAGAGCTCAAAGGTAAGGTCACCTTGTCACATTCCCACGGTTGCAAGTTAACTAACTGATGAATAGAGTCTCAGCACCCGGCGCGCCGTCCATCGACCGCCTCCAAGTACTCGTCCAATCTCGCACGATCACGGCCTCCAAGTGTATCTCCAAACTCGCTCGATCACGGCCTCCAAGTGCATCTCCAAACTCGCTCGATCACGGCCTCCAAGTGCATCTCCAAACTCGCTCGATCACGGCCTCCAAGTGTATCTCCAGACTCACTCGATTACGGCCTGCAAGTTCGCACCATCATGGCCTCCAAGTGCATCTCCAAACTCGCTCGATCATGATCTCGGAGTGCATCTCTAAGTTCACTCGATCACGGCCTCCCAGTGTATCTCCAAACTCGCTCGATCACACCCTCGAAGTGAGTTCAAACTCGCACGATTACGGCCTCCAAGTTCGCACGATCGCGGCCTCCAAGTGTATCTCCAAACTCCCTCGATCACGGCCTCGGAGTGTATCTCTGAGTTCACTCGATCGTCATTTTCAGGCGCACCTCGAATTGCTCTCAAGCACCGCCTGCAGGCAGTCGAGATATACCGTGTGTAGATAGGTCACTATATAGATACATAGATGAGAATACAAACTGAATACATGAGTTTTAAAAATCGTTGAACGATAAGTAGTAGCTATGATTTCCAGGCGCACCTGCAGCGTTGCCAAAGAAGATGTTGTTTTTCCCAGACTGCTCTACTGTGATTCGAGGTGCTCCCAGACTTGTCGCCGGCGCTCCCAGGTTTGTCGCCGGCGCTCCCAAGTGCTCCCAGGTGCTCCCAGGCTTGTCGCCGGCGCTCCCAGTTACTCTGAAGGCCGGCAGGAATGCCCTCCAAGGGTCTGATACTCTCCTGAAATTGATGCATCTAAGTTTACACTCCACATCCTCTCAGACACTCCTGGAGGCTTCCAGTGACTAAAATACATTTTGCTGATGAAGCGTGTAATTCTCTGTCAGAGGGTACGAGGTTCCGTCAGAGCCGTCAGAGCCGACCGGAACACCCGGGTGTTTCTGACGGAAACTAGGGTTGTTGCTGATGTCCAGGAGTGTCTAGGAGGATATGGAGTGTAAACATAGAAGCATCAATTTCAGGAGGGTACCACACCCTAGGAGGGCATTCCGGCCCGCATTCAGAGTAAGCCAATGATTCCACCAGTCCAGCAATGGACCAGTCCGGACCGGGTCCGTCCAAGTCCAGTCCAATCTAGTCCGAGTAATTTTTGGACCGGGCTCGGACCAATCCCCAATTTTTCTGGACCTGGACTGAACTGGCCTGGACTGCTTTGGACTAGTCCACTCGGGCCGAATCGGTCCGAATATGCTGGGAGTTACTCATATACTGAGTCAACAAATCGACTCATAAATGATTGCTCACTTGTCATTCGCAAGTCGCCATGCACACCTCACCCCTCACCACTTGCCACTTGCCACTCACCACTCTGATCTACTGAGTCACTGAATAGACTCATGAATGATTGCTCACTTGCCATCCGCCACTTGCCATCCACCACTAATCCCTTGCCACGCCACTCGCCACTCACTACTTACCACTCTGATATACTGAGTCACCGAATAGACTCATAAACGATTGCTCACTTGCCATCCGCCAGTTACCACTCTCCACTACTCACCACTTGCCATTCCAAATTTCACTACCTCATCTCCGCAGGACCCTCAGATTCAAACTGTATATATCGCACGAAGGTATGGATTTGGAAAACATGGTACGGATGGAGCAGGTGCTCACGGATCTTGCCTCAAAAAGACGGCACCATTTCAGTCTTACCCTCTGACGGATGGCATGACACCGTTCCATCCCGTCCTGAGTAGTTCCCGGACGGATGGGACGGTTGAATTCACTGGTATGCACATCTATTAGTTTCGTTTGCTATAGTTGGGTTTCTCATGGTGGTGCTTGCTAGCAGTGGGGGGGTGAGTTGGGTTTCTTGTGGTGGTGATTGCTAGCAGCGGGCGGTTGTTATGAAATGACGTTGTGTCTGGGTTAGGATTTCAGGGCTTACCATCTCACTTCTTTAGTCTTTCGATCTACTTTGAAATTGATAAATACTACCCTGTTTGGACCGGTCCAGACCAAGCCCGTCCAGTCCAAGACTGCCAGTCTGGGGCCCGGTCCAGTCCGACCGGACCGCACTGAGCCCTACCCAAGACCGGGTCCGTCCGGACTGGTGGAATCATTGGAGTAAGCTGAATCTCGCATAATTGGTACAAACGTACAATGGGTGTGATTGTGATGTGTGTGGGAAGACGTTGGAGTATCGAAGACAAGCCTGGGAAAGCCGGCGACAAGCCATGGAGCACCTCCAATTACAGTTGAGTGGTCTGGGAATATTATCTTCTGCGGCAACGCTGCTGGTGCGCCTCGATATCATAGCTACTACTTATGGTTCAGCCATTTTTAAAAGTTATGTATTCAGTTTGTACTCTTATCTATATATCTAAATAGCTACCAAGTCTACACACAGTATATCTGGACTGGACAGAGCAATTCGAGGTGCGCCTGAAGCTGACCATTCAGTAAACTCTGAGATGTACTTGCACGCCGTAATCGAGTGAGGTTGGAGACGGTCTTGGAGGCCGTGATCAAGTGAACAGCAAGATGCATTTGGAGGCCGTAATCAAGCTTGTTTGGAGATAAACTTGGAAGCCAAGATTGAGTGAACTCAGGGATGCAATTGGAGGCTGTGATTGAGTGAGTTTATAGATGCACTTTGATACCGGGATCGAGTGGACATAGAGATGCACTTGGAGGCCGTAATCGACTGAGTTTGGGGATGCACTTGGATAATATGAGTATGTGAACCTGGAGGCCGTAATCGAGCGAGTTTAGCGATGTCCTTGGAGGCCATGATTGTGTGAACTCGGAACGCGTAATCAACCGGGTTTGGAGATGCTCCTGTACGCCGTGATCCAGCAAGATTGGAGTACCTGGAGGCGGTTAATGGGAGGCACACAGGGTGCTACGACTCTATTCATCAGTGTGGTACTGTACCTCACAACTGTTGGAATGCGACGTGGTGACTTTGCATTTGAGCTCTCATGAATAGATGGCTGGTGGCGGTAGTGCTGGTAAGGAGGCACGCCGGAATCTGAAACTACATGCCGGGGTTAACTTCGAATTGTGAGAATACAGGGAAAACAGGCAATCTTGAGTGGATGCTGTCTTTGGTGTATGCTGTATCCAGTGTATACTGCAAATGGTGTACGCTATACACAGTGTGAACTCATGATCATGGCATGGACAGATAGAGAGGGATGTCTTACATCTGTGTTCAGTGATAAAAGTAGAGTTATTACAGGAAAGAAGATGTGGGATGAAGAAGGGAACGATATGGAGGATACGAGCAGATATGTGGAATGAGGGGTACGACTTCCCTGATTGAGTTTGGAAGACCGCGCAGTGGTGATATTACAGGCCAGATCGGGAGTTTTACCTGTCGTATTGGGAATTCTAAATTGAATCACAAACGATATTCTTAAACTCCCCGTTCCTCATGATGATTTCCACCATCTCCTCTCATCTCTCTATTGCTCGTCCTTAGCTCTACTGCCACCAATCAATATGAACTGAGATCATCCGTCTCAATCACTCCATGCCACACTCATGTGTTAATACCATATACAACATACACTGAGTATCGCTTGATCCCACGATCGACTGTCACCCGCATCCTGCCAGTTCCATCTCTCCTCTGTCGGTGGACCTTGTTGTACTCCATTCTCCATATTCCCACAATGATGAGTTAACCAATGAATAGCATCTCACCTCCGGTCGCGCTTCGTTCTAGAACCACCCCCCCAAGATTCAACAACGTCAATTACTGATTCAATCTTGATCGATCAAGGCCTCCGAGTGTATCGCCAAACTTGCTCGGATATGGCCTCCATCTTGATCTCAACACTCACTCTCTCACGGCATCCAATTGAACTCTCAGATCACTCGATCTCGGTGTCTAAGTGCATCTCCAAACTCCCTGGATCATGGTCTCCACTAATATATCTAAGGTTACACTATCACGGTGTCGTGAAACAGCAGAGCTCACTTGACATCTGAAGCAATTCGTCACAAGAGTGGTTCTGGCTCGAAGAGCATAGCATGATAGATTGAGAGGAGATGAAGGGGTACACAGCCATGAGGAACCACACCATTTGGGTGGAAGTCTGAATTCTCGGCAAGAGTGTGTGAGGAACAACACAAATTGCTTGGATCTATCAAAGCTCAGCAAGAGTGCGTGGGGCCATGTGCAGGGAAAGATAGACTGTGTATTGTGTATAATGAGATGTTGTATCATTACTCCCCTGTATCTCCCAAAGCCCTGCCCCCACAGCTCATCGCTTGGTTCGTCTCGGTGATCCCTGTGTCGCTGTATGCCCCCCTGCCGGCTTCACCCTGCGAAACTGCATGGTGGTGGTGGTGAGAAATGGACGTTCTCCCCACAATGGCCTCCAAGTGCATCTCTAATTTTTCTCAATGGGCGTCTCCAGGTGCTCCTCCAATCATTGTGGAGTACCATGTGCAGACACATTGGCTGTATGTATATATTCCGAGTGATTTAGACACATCATACATGCCATGTCATATGGTAGCGAAGCTTGTGACTGTAACAAAGACGAATATGATATACGAAATTCCCTGTGGCTATTGAACTGTAAGAACCACTGCTGTGAGAATACGGCTCCAAGTCTCCTACAGACCTGCACAAAGGTATCAGCTGCTCTAACAAGTGACAATCCTATAAGTCAAATATTGGAGCATCCTGAATGCACCTCCACAACTGCAGGTGCTTTCAAATGCACCTGATAATGCTCTTGCAGAGACTGATTGCACTTTGCTTGGATCCAAGGGGGCTTGGGAGCAGCTGGAAGTATACAGAAGCAGAGGTGGGATCGACCAGGGTATTTGGGAGGTTAGCGTGTGCAATGGGAACTGATATTCATGTTCCTGATATATCTATGGCTGTCTTCATTGTCCACAATACATATATACATTTGTAGGAGACTCAAGAATGATTGAAGTGGCTTAGGAGCCCGTACTGAAACAAATGTGTTCATCATAGTTTTCTTCCTCCTGAGTGCATTGTCTCATTCTAACTACAGCTGACATATATTTGTCAATAGTTCAATATGTACACTTACTCCTGTCGGTATCTCTACATCAATCAGTTCCACACTGCCCATCCCACGCACTCAACTCTCTGTGTCCACAGTATCCATTGTATCCAGTAGACCCACTGCATCAACTAAGTTCATTGTGTTCAGAGCTATGGTAGCTGCCTCATTGGGAATATTGGATGGCCCACATGGATGCATCTTCATATTCCTGTGTAATACCAGTTTAACTTTCTTCTGTTAGATGGCTATGAATGACTTCTTCTGGTGAGGGCAAGGGCCATCTACGCTTCAGAACTATTAATATTATTGCATATTGTCAGGGCAACATGGTACACATTTGAATGTGCATATCACAATGGGTGATTGCATCGTGATTGCATCGTGAGTATATTGTAGTGGGATGTGTTGGATGCACAGCTCGTGGAAGAATGATGGAAGCAGTTTGTCCTCAGTCAGTTGGCAAACACAGAACTGCCGAACAATGTCTTCTCGGTGGAAACAAGGTCTGACTGTGTCAAGGTTGGTTTCTTGTGTATTCCTAATTTCGAGACGGTTTTTCATTCCATTGACATTATGCTGTACTTCATGTATATCAGATAGTCCAATTACAATCCAAGGTTTGGCTATCTTAGCATTTCCATCACCATAGATGCCATCATGATCAAAATCAAGGGGCTGTAGTTCGTGATTGCCGGCAGTAATCAGTCCAGATATTTAGTGTTAGCAACAGTTCCAGACCATTGCTTTGGGTCTAGTTCCAGGTAAGAACCGCAAGGTTACCAAATTGGTGGTCCGGGTTGTCGATACACTTAAATTGTCAATTTGAGTACAGTTCAATGCAAATGTCCCAACACATCTTAATTGGGTGGGTTGTCAGCGGGTCGCCTAGTAGGTCCATCTGTCGATTCATATAATGCTCTTGTTTTTGCAGTTTGATGATAAAGTTTTATCAAAATCAGGCATTTAGTAGCTTTTACTGGGGTGTACACCATAAGTAACTCAACTAATTATCTGTTGATACTAAAGTAAGTACTAAGTCCACGGCCGTAGAATCTATTCATTATCATTCAAGTAACTTGCCATCGTATTCTTGGGAATTGACTGTAGGGTATACCTCTGCTTATTAGATAGCAGTTTTGCCTGGGGGTATTTGATAGTTCCTTTATCCAGCTTAATAGGCCTAATGCAGTCCTTAACCCAATGGCTACCTTTCCTCTTGCTTGGCCAGGCACAATGCAAACCCTGGCCTGCCGATTTCCTTCTGCTTATCGTGTCCAACTCTATTTCTTCAGTTTGGGGGTAAGCCTTCTTTCCGTGCTTTTCCGGTAATGTTTTTTGTGTAAACTTTAACGGGTTAATGCGCCCAGTGCTGGTTTTACTGATATGCTTCAGATTGGCAATATCCCGTAGACATTTTGAATCTAGTAGGTATTTCTCACACTCCCTTAAGATCTTATCTGGTCGGTCCTGTTCAGAGTTTAACAACTCGATGCTCGGTGTTTCTGAGGAGTCGTGCTGAACTTCACCAAACTTGGAGCGGAATTGCAGGGTAACAATGTATGTAACTAATCCCAATTGTAATCCAATGATCCAAGATATCCACCATATGCTCTGAGCCAGGAAGATGTACTGATTATCTCTGGCATACGATATAATCTTCTCCAGGGTGTATATAATAACTTCGTTGTAGTTCTCAAAGGATATGGTCATTCTGTGGAAGATCGTATCATTCGTATATAGGTAGTCGCAGGTCAGGGTGCGGGGCTGCCGCTATACAAAGCTGATAGATTCAAGGTATAGAATACTAGGTATAGGTATCATAAAAACGCAATAATAAATAAGGATTTTTCTCCGCTAGTAGGTCTCGTCCTTGATCTGTCTCAAGTTCGATATCCCCCCTTATTTCCGGAACAATGTGATCTCTTTATAGTCCCTCGAAACCCTCTTCCGACTATGATAAAATCGCTCACACTAGCCACGTAATTTTGTGTCACCGGATAAATCAAACCACAACTTCAACTTAGACATCTCGCATTGTCTTGAGTTTATTCGGTAGTGTCTCGCAGGCTTACTGGATACCACTCCATGCTGTGGAATCATAGACTATGATACATATCATGCGTTGCAATCCATACTCATGCAAATCAATGAATGGTGTTTGCTTCTGGCGAAGCCAATGTCATAAATACATCAGTTACGGCATGCTTAGGTGGAGGCAATTTTCGAGACAGTACTCATAACACTGGGGTGTGCCGCACCTTTACCCAACCTATTACAGGATTGGAGAATTAGTGCCCACTTACTTGCATTTGACTATCAACTGCCGTGCATGTTTTATCATGCATGTCCCGCATAGTTCCAGGAAATGAAAGAATCTCTAAGCGGTTCTCGGCTTACTCCGACTGATCCTGCTTGAACACTTCTCATGACTAATATAAACCCCCGCTAAAGGTCATATCACTGGATACTGGATATCTGGGTATGGAATATACTCTTTCACGACCATATCCAAGTAGCATTATCACTGTTAAGGGAGAACCCCTAACAGTAGCCAATAATGTTGTTTTGCATGTTGTGCAGTGTGCGATATCAATTATTTTGGAATGTGTCTTTTTCCTTCCATATTTCATATTGTTGCCTGGAAAGGTGCTCAATAGATCTGTTATGAGCTCATATATTGGTGCAATGCCTTGATTACCCAATATGCAAGACAAGACATTGGTTACACTCGATCGACGCTGATTTCCAAGATGGGTTAATATATATATCAGGCACTGTTTCCATTGAAAAGGCTGCCAGCACATCTGATATGACTTACTGCCATAAAGCGAGGCTTAAAGTAGCAAAGATGCAAGACCAAAATTCATTTACACTTGATTGACGCATATTTTCAGGATGGGGCACCAACCGTGGCCATAGTGTTTCTGCCCCTAACTGCGGCCAATATCTCAAGTTTGGATGTTTCCAACCAATTCCCATTTAGGTTACCAAAGATGCAAAGTGAAAAATCATTGACACTCCGTTGACTCTCATTTGTAGAATGGGGAATTGACTTTGTCATTTGCGATTTAATCTATACAGGCTGCTAACAGCTTGCTTATGCAGAGCAGTGACCAAATTACTTGCCAATGACTGTACTTACAAGACCCATAATTTTTGACGCACCGTGGATGCTCATTTTACATTGTTCTGCATTTACAATGTGCTGCCATTGATAAGTACATTCATATTCTTTGAACAGATTGCTTGCCTTTCTGCCTGTTCAACACTTGGCCGTGTGGCAATGCTGAGCCCAGTAATGTTGTTGCACTGGTTGCTCTCATCGTATTCAAATTTAGACATCTTGCCAAATGTTTCATTTAGCCCGCTATGCTACTTTTTCTTAACCAATATTCACAGGTGACTGCTGAATGTTCTCCCATAATCATTTTCTAAAAGAAATCCTTGACCAAACTATATAAAGAACCTTGTGAAAATACATTGACTCATTCTCTCCTACATTTGCTGTATCCCCATAGTCCTTCTTGTTTCCATTGTATTGACCATCATCAGCACCTCTTCAACATGCATCTTTCACTTTCTTGTTGATTGAATCACTCCAGGAACATTCAGCACAGCACTCAAGTTGTGATGCTCTGGGGTTCCTGTATATGAGATGGCGTTGTCTAGCACTGTGTCTGATTTACTGTCAGCCTTCCAGTTGTTCTCGTTGTTGTTTGGTTTAGCCATGTCCCAATTCCAGTCAGGCAAATTTTTAGTGTCCATAAGGCATTCATGTGCACATTCCTGATGACTTTCGGCAGGATGGCCGTCGATTCTTTTGATTCAGCAGACATTCAATAGTTCAGTTCATTCTCCTGTGAGGTTCTTTACAGACAAAGCTGGTGGTACAGATGATTATTCCGTCAATTTAAATACAGCTGCACCTTCATGTTGAATGATAGACCAGGATTGTTTGACCACCTCATCTGTATCTGACATGTATCATCAGCAGTCATTTACTTTATTTGAAAGAAGGGTTCCTTGTGTATCGCATATAGGTTCTGGCTGCTTTGCCACATCTCCAAACAGTCGCAGACCTTGGCCATTCTGGGCACCAACTTTTGCTTTGCCTCTCTCTTCATATCCGAGTCATCATCAACATTTGCTGTATCCAATGGTTGGTTATCAATTTCCAATAACCTGTTAGGGCCTCGAGCAAACTGCATTACAACAACGTTTTCGGGAAGCGTCTCACCTGTTCTTTTTCACTGCCTCAAGCCAATCACATGTCTCCCACAATGATTCCACCAGTCCGGACGGACCCGGTCTGGGGTAGGGCTCAGTCCGGTCCGGTCCCACCGGAAGGTCGGACTGGACTGAGCCCCAGACTGGCAGTCTTGGACTGGACGGGCTTGGTCTGGAC
>Ga0307514_10000748_pt1 | contig 55064 bp, 54 predicted proteins | sample 16_EM_MG_FD_203088 | JGI IMG/M metagenome (GOLD analysis project Ga0307514, IMG submission 203088) | Populus trichocarpa ectomycorrhiza microbial communities from riparian zone in the Pacific Northwest, United States - 16_EM | ecosystem: Host-associated > Plants > Roots > Unclassified | place... | reverse complement strand
GCCGTGGATGAATTGTGTGTTCCTGCGTTTGTCGGCCCTGATGAGATGGGAGATTTGGTGGATGACATTGAGACTATGTTCGATTGCATTCCGATCGCTTAATCGGGTTAATGTTTCGGTTTTACTCACTTTCATTTTTAATCACTCGTCATTTTCTTTGGTTCTCCTTAATGTAGCGATGCAAATAATAGAATGTTGAATGAGATGCTGGGTACTATAGTATGATTTAGAAGTCGATAATGAACAATAATCTATGCATCATATGTGGAGGGTATTCTTGTTGCTCGTGTACATTCAGATATCGCTTGCAGTCCTTCGAGTGAATATCCCTAAGAACCTGGCATCTCTCAGAGTTAATCTGGGATTCCCGCATTGGTTGGGCGACAGTCCCAGGTGCTCCCAAACTTCTCACAACCGCTCCCATGGTGCTCCCGTACCAGTCATCAGAGATCCCAGTTGCTCCGATGGCCGGCCAGAATGCCCTCCTAGGGTCTGGTTCTCTCCTGAAATTGACGCTTCTAAGTTTACACTCCGCCTCCTCTCAGACACTCCTGGAGGCTCCCAGTGACCAAAATACATTTTGCTGATGCAGTCATTGCATCGATCCCTTCCACACCAGCTTTGGCTTTCTGTGCATTAACACATCTGACATATGTGTTCTCATTCTAAACCCTCATCTTGAACCTTAATACCATGGTAAACACAGTGCTCCGTTGGGTGCAGTTGTTAATCCTATATATACATCTTTGTCAAGACTCTTATGTTTGATATACTCCTCTGTACTGCGGAATGTTGCCAAGCGGTTGATTGAATCTTGCATAATGTCGAGTAATGTTTTGAAGTGTTGTATTATAGCATTAGGATGGTTTTCATCATGGCGGCTTTGGAGTTCTATATATCTGGGCAACTCATATGACTGCCAACTCAGAGGGGCAGCCAGATTAGCATTGAAAGAGAGAAATTTGGAGGTGGCACCGCTGTTCTCCCGAGGCTGTGCGAGAGCTTGAAGCGTGAGCTTTCTCATTTGAATTTAGAAAATGCAATGCTGAAAGCTGATTACTTGCAGCAGGTAGTTGGGATTATCTTGCAAGGTATTCCAACCGTCCTTGAAGTTCATTATCTGTGCTGGTTCATGCCTCTCAGGGAGAATACTATTCCCAGGCGCCATATGGATGAATTAGTTTGACCCAATGAGAAATCAAGTGGATCTTCGAGAAGTGACTCTCAGCTTCCAACTCCTGAGAAGCATGTATTTTGTGTCGGATACAGTTCAGCCAGGTATCAATTTGGCACCTCTTCTTCAATGGAGTCCAAGGTTCAGCATTTGGTTCCTAGACTACCTTGCACTTCTTCATAAATTCTGATCTCAGGCTATTGGATATGGTTTACACCATTCTGCCAGCTCGCCCAAGTCAGGGAGTATCTTTGGCGGTGTGAACACGAAGAAAGCCATTCTCAATGTAGCTGAATAGTACATCATCATGAGATTCATATTGACCATCTATATACAATTCTATCAATACCCACAAGCACTCAATTGCAGGAATCGATATGGTATGGTGAGCAGGGCATCCGCCTGGTAGAGGCCACATCATAACTCCCAGCAGGCACTGATTCTTTTCCTCCATCTCAATCCCATTTCATATGACCTTTTATCATGTAATGTTTTGGTAAACAGAAACGGAGAAGCAGATTGCTTTGTACTTGTTGAGCCCTTCACGCGTCTTCATGAAGTGGAGAATACAGTTCAGCAGCTGGTCAAGCGTGCCGAGCTGAATTGAATGGAGGGGGTCAGAGTTCGAGAGGTCGCACTTGATATCGTGAATATGTTGAAGTACATTTAATCGTCAGTGAACATGGCGTGACGAGTTTTTAGCATCAGCTGCCTTGCTGCTGGCAAACCTAAGCGCTCAATATAGATGGTGATCCCACCAGGGGTGTTGCTTGTCAGGAGGAATATAATCTCCACATGCATTCTTTGGACACTAGTAGCCATAGCAGACATGCCACTCAAGATGATGTAGGACACTATACTCGGGGCAATCTGCAAGCCATGCTGCTCAAAGAAATTTGCCATGCCTGATATTCCCATCTGCAATAAGCACGGTATAATACCTGCCCACGGCCCTGGGAGTGCTTTGAACTGTAGGCAGCTGGAATAACAGCTGGAGAACTTCGGTCAACACCTCTCAGTTTGATTTTCGCTGCTCATCCAGCCACTTCAGATGAACATTGCAGTTGTTGATCAGAATTGGCAGGATTGCAACGATTACAATACTGCACATTGAGGGCATCGGGCAGATCATCGAAGCTAGATTGCCAGTTGTCAAATGTACATGCCATGCTGTCACGAGGCCAGCAAAATTCAAGAGAGGTGTTCCATCAGATATATGGATCACTGTAAGCAGTGTATCCCCCTCTCTCAGTGTTGACCTAATGTCGATTATCAGAGAATTATTCTCCAGTATTTCCCATTCTCTGTGTTTCCCACCACCAGTCCCTTGCGTACATTAATTTATAGTGGGGTTTTGGTGGTGCTTTGCCGTTTAATCAATGCCAAGGAGCCTAAGTGTGTAGCTAGGTGTTGGCGGACTTCTGCAGCGACCACCTACTGCTTCATATTATGTCATGACTCCAGTGTTTAATTTCCCAGTAGTAATTATCATTCCATCACATATTCTCACGAGTGTGTGGTTCTCACAACCTAAGAGTCTGATCACCTGGAATGCTAGCTGCAACCTTCTGGATACCATACCAAGTTTTGAACCTTGGCAAATTCAGAGCAGTGTTTTCTTCCTTCAGCACAGTGTCATAGTACATCTTGATATCCTTCTCCACAATTAAACACGGGATATATCTGTGCTCTCCACACATCGGAAAAGGGTAGTAAGGATTGTTTTGTACATTCGTCTTGATGCCATCCTGAGCATTGCAATGCAATATCACAGTGAGGAAATGGCACAGCACAGCGGCGGCGCAGGGGGATGTGTCTATCCATGTTTATGTAGGTGATACTGAATGACGGTCCAAGTCTAACATGATTTCATGGTGTTTGAGAGAGGAATATGAGTCAAAGTCTTCAACTGAATCTTTATTCGCATTCAATTCACCATGCTAAGTACGTTCAACCCATCAGGGCATGCAGTGAAAAGTGGGATTTTTCTATGATGCTACTTGATGGTGATCCTGATGGTGTAACTGGATATGACAGGGTGGCCAGCCATCTGAGGTGAACTTCTTTCAACAGAAACATTTGGGGCAACTGAAATGAGTCATCTCGGGCATCGTTGACGACAGGCAAGGAGTGGAGTATTCACTTTGGGAATGGACCAATGTAGGACATGATCCTGAGCCGTCTGGTTTGTAAGGTCACAATATTTTCAGCTAACTTGAGAGATTTATTCAGCCTCAACACCATCACAAGGAGGTTTCTTACATGCCAGGATTTGCCAAAATCCTGCATGTGCACAGTCCCATAATACTATGAATCAAATAAAACCAGTACCAACCCCATAAATGAAATGAACCCTGGGCAACCCAAAATCCTCTGGATATGTATAATAATCAATGCATGAGATACATCAAGTAGAACAACAGAAATGAACAAGACAAGAACCAAACCTTAATTCAAATACAACAACGATCATCTCCTATGCAATGTATGGAGTAAATGACTTCTTACCTACCTCGCAGTCCAGGCGCACCTCATGGTGGGCAACCTCAGAGGGAGGGACGTCGCAGAGACGGACATCACGGAATCTGTCACCACCTGCAGATTCATCAACAAGCGTATGCTAAAGATCCACGTCTGACGAATAACCAGGTCCCTCAGCTACTCACGGAGTTGGCACCACCGGGCGAGGCTTTGCGTTCCCACAAGCTCCAAACCAGCCAGCATGGTGACGGAATGTTACTCCGGAGTTCATGGTCGTGGGTGAGATTCCACGTGTTGTGATCATGGGGCAGGCAGCAGAGGTTCTGACCATGAGGTCTGCTCGCACATCTCCTTGCCTTGTTTACGTATCATGATGGCCTGATGGTCACTTGTGGTATCTACATTGTGAGCTGATGAATTTACCATCTCTTCCTGGCCAATCGTCTGAGGTTCTTTGCCATCATCTTCATTCACATCCTTCTCCTTATCCACATCCTCCTCCTGCTCTTCTTCTTCCTCATCCTCTTCCTCATAGTCAGTGACAAACTTTGTTTCCATATTGACATCACCAGGTAAATCAATGCTGTGTGGTGCTTCCCCATCATCCTCGAGGTGCAAATCCAGATCAGAATGATGTTCTAAGTCATATTCGCTGTCCGACTCCTGGGTATGGTGTGAATCATCATCTGGAGACATTGACACAGCGGGGTATAATTCCAGCCCTATATCTACCAGCTTTACTTGCCCTCCTTTTCTGAGTCTGCTTCATACATATCCCTCTGCAACTGCAGTGCTCTGCTAGAAGAGATATCATCTTCCCCTAGGGTGTGTTAAACAATAGCGTTCCTGTTAGTGTTTCCCATCCATTTCCCCTAGCCGTTCTCTATTGCTTTGCCTTTCTTCGCATCCATTTTGTCCATCCCTTTCCCCATCTCTTTCTCACCACCATTAGTGTCCACCTCACCCGCGCCATCATCATTGTCATTGCCATCACCATGTCTACCCCTTCCACCACTTGGTGCTCCAGTATCCCCCCAGTTCTCATCATCACCATCCTTGATCAATAGCTCATCCCAGTTCACTGGTCTGACTTGATGGAAATTTTCTGGGTTGGACTGATGGAGGCTACGCAGCGCACTGTTTGCCTCAAGATCATCGCTACCTTTCCACAAGTCATGCTCGCTGGTGAGTTCAACCTTCCCCCAGCAAGTTGTCTGAACTTCAATGTGATCAACTTGATCCGCAAAGGCACAGTGGTTGTCCAACCTAGAATTGTTCATGCGGTCACAGATATTGTCAAACATTCGACTCATATATGAGCGGAATAATGCCCACCGCTCCCGGATTGGCAACCACATCCTCCCGCCATGCAGCAACATCAACTGGCAATGCGAAATCTGGCAAGTCGTGACTGAATAAATACAGATTCAATCATAAAAGGGGTCCCATGCCATCACAATCCTGGATACAACAAGCAATGAATATCTATATGAGTACACGAATGTGTTCCACAATGAATCCCACTATACGGACCCATTCCCCAGACAAGCATCAATTTATACCCAATGTCAGCATTTTTGCCCTAGCAGATGTCATTCCCAGACTGTTGACGCTGCCCTTTGTTGCCATCCTTGTGAGTTGAAATGAAATCTACATCTGTAGTGTTAGCATAATCATACAGTTGAATAGAGCAGAAGGAAGGAGAGAGCGAACGGACAATACTGTGTAAGTTAAGAGAAGAGATTTACAATAAGTGGCATTGTTTTGTGCAAGTCGGGTGATGTCGATATAGTTCAGGTTGCTGGCGGTGTGTTTCATACTGGAAGAGAACAGAATGAAAATGTAAGTGGAAAGACAGGATATAAATACTCAAGTTCTTGCGCTGTCTTGCTTCAACTTGTGAGCTAATATAATTTTAATTCATATCCTGCATATTGTTAATTACTGAACGCCACACGGCCCACACTGTATCATAAATAACCACTAGGCATCTCATGAATGAGATGACTCGAAACAAGATTTAGTACTGATGGTGGCGAACATTTTCTAAGCTAGGCATTGCTTTTGAATCTCATACCACTTGTACCAGTCAGACCTTGTGGGTCTCAGAGCAAACTGAGTATTTTTCAGGTTGTCTCAACTGTGCAACAATCCAACATGGCTTCCAAAATGCCTAGTGGTGGAAAAAGCACACACAACTGATGTCATTGAATGGGGAATACGTCATTGTTCGATTTGTGATGCTTTCAACTCTGCCATAGGAGGATATCTACCAGAAGGCTAAAGATATACACAATCGATAGCTCAAAGTATTGTACCAGGAATGAATGCAATACAATGAGAATCGTGCCAAGATGGTATACACACCATCCAAGTGGTGCAAATGGACCTTCAGCCAATGCTGTAACAGTGAATATCAATGCAGAGTTTGATCTGAGTTTAATTTGATGACTGATAATCCAATAATTGAATACTAGTCAAGGAATCTCATCCCAAAGTATTTTCACAGTTTAGAATCCTGCCCGGTCTAGGCTGCTCCTAACATTTTTGCCAAATCCCTTCCGGGTCACTCATATTGGTGTGGACGTTGCCTGCCATTGCATATGCACCAGAAATTATTCCTACATGATTGACGTCAAACATCTCTATCAGACTATGCATTTCCAAAGCCTTCGCCTGGACAATAATCCGACTGTTTACAATGTTAATTCTCTCGCTAATGATCAGATTCAACCGAGTCGGTTTTTGGTGTATTCTAAACTTCCCCTTGCGCAGGGATGCCTATCCATACAGACTGGTGATCGGGATTCCTTCCAATGAGGGAGTTCTGTAGCCTCTACACATCTTGGTCAGAACTCCACCCCCTCACTTTCTCGGAACAATTCTCGCATTGCAGATATCACTCAATGCATTCCTTCAAGCCTAGCCGCTACTCTGCAACGGATACTGAGTACTTCAACCGCCACGCCAGGTTCAAGCAGTTGTAGCCTACCAGTACCCGGAAACTCCACAGCGACATACTCGATGTGTCAGACTGTATCCAGCTCTGCATCCGACATTGCTTGCACTCCCACTCCTCTCAGCGGTCTTGACAACCTGCCTAACCCCATCCCCAATCCAGAAGTCCACACGATCATTACAAAAGCATTGTGAACCCGAGCTACACACAGGAATGCAAGATGGTGACAGTGGCAATTGCAACCGTCGGCAGTCTCTACACCACAATTTTTGGCCACTGGCAGTTGCAGCATCCATCTATTTGGTAAACCTACATTGACGCGTCATGTGTTTCAAACTAGCAGACTTGTGGAACTCTACAAGTGCAACAGATGGCCATTTAGGAGTGCATGTGACTTGGAGATGGTAAGTTATGCAACTCCACGCAATGAGAAAGCATTCGCTTAACCCCCAACTGTCAGACAATTGATAAGTACTGGAACATCGCCATGCAGTAAAACACCCTTTGGTTTCTAGTAATTGAGGCATGTACAGAGGAGATGTTGACACAGATATACTGAAATAATGGCTCAAGTAGGATATTACAAACTCAAAATGATGCCTGGTTGGAGCACATCTTGCTAAGGATAAATCACATTTTATTCAATCTACAATAGACAACATTCCAATGCTATATGATCTCCAGCACTTTGATTCTGATAGAGAGCATGTGGGATTCATTCATTCTTTTCTGCCAGACAGTGAGTATCTTTATCCTGTTGCAGAGCAGGTGGAAGGTGGTGTATGCAGTGCAAATCCAATCCAGAGAGAGTTTAAAGCTGCTAACAAACGCCCAGTATCCACATTACTTCCTGGCCGAAGCAATCACGGGGTTTATCTACGCCAAATTTAACTTTCGGTGAATTGTCATGGTAACAATGCTGATGGATCATATCGTTCAATGATTCACGTCACAGACTGTAATATACCATCGCCTCAGATCAAGTTCACTTGTATCACGTTGCGCTGTAGGCACATGGAGTGGCAAATGAACTATGGTTTTGATCCAAAAGCTTCCAAGTCAATGCTGAAAGCGAATACACCTGATTACTCACTCTACTTCAACTACAAGAATGACGGTGGTAAGAACACATTCTATTGTGCTTCAACGGGTCGCAAGTTGTAAACTTTGCTGGGCATTGAAGACAGACATACATTCTTTCTGAATCCATACAACGCACCACTATAGAGCTACCAACCGAGGGTGAATAGAACCACTCTTGCTACAGTAAGGCATCAGGTCCACCAGGCGGAGAACCGAAGGCCTGTCATGGTCATCAGCATGGAAGCAGCGAGTGCTCACAATGTTATTCTACATTAACCATTGACCTCCAAAATGGTGCTGGATGAGCCAGAGATCATAGGCACTGACCCAAACATCCCGATTGAGACCAATTTCACCAATGATGGACTACATTTCGAGATGCCGAGGGGCTGCTGTGATTATCAATCTGCAAGTGATCAAAGCAACGAGGGTGATGCCGTTCCCACCAGCAGTTGGTAATGACAAGTTGCAACTCAATTTAAGAGGGTTGACGTTGGTACAAGTTATGTTGATGTGTAAACAGGTGAAGGTGTCAGCAATGCAGATGCGGGTGAGGAGGAAGGTGTATTGCAAGCCAATGATAAATTAACGCACAATATGGAGGACTGAGGGCATTGTACCAGAGAGAGTAATGATTGGACAGTATATTTCAGACCTGTATAATAGGATAGTGGCGAAGCAAATGCAATGGTAAGCAATGTTTCCGAAACAAACACTGTCTTGTAATAAGTGACAGCAGCTCCTGGTGGAATATAGATAGGGAGCTTGCCGTATCAGCTACATAGCAATAGAGGGGAGGTAAAATTTGGTACTCGGCCGGAGACAGACATCAGCATTGCCAGGTATTGTGCAAAAGGCTACAGCATAACTGCAGCGCCTGCCCAGAGGGTCACCCACATGACATTCTGAATGTCCGTATATGTCTCCACATTGCGAGATCAAACTACAGCAAGTAAGTTGGGGAAGTGACCCATTACCTGTGAAACGGGAAGCATGTAGCTCTCCATTAGAGGATGCGATGTTCCAGTAGAGATGTCAGAGTCCACCGGATCACCCATGTGTTTGTGATGGAAACTTGGGTTGTTGCTGATAAGTGTAACATCCAGAACATATGTTGATAAGATTTCCACAGTGGGTATAGTTCTCACTATGCTGTCAGCAAGATAGAAATTGGTATATCAAGCTATACCTGTAACTGCTGTGGCTGATTATTGGATGACTAGTATCATCATTGTTTACCCAATCAAGCCTACTATTATTGCTCTCTAGGCTATATTTGGTAGCCATACCTGGTCTAACCAATATACACAGTGTAGGTGTTTAATTGGCTAACAAAGCAATATATTATTGACAAGATAAAGAATATGTCATTTATTTAAACAAAGCTTTGCCTTGCATGTATAGGAAAGAACCAATCCAACTGCAGTGATTGTCTACGGCTGTTTTGGGTGGCCGATTGTCAAGGTTCTGAGCTCTTAGTGACTCCAAAGATGCCATGCCCAACAGGCGAACCCTTTTTCGGAGCGCGAAAATTTTCGCACTAAGAGGTATGTGTCACCGATATAGGCGCAGCAACTGCAACCTAAAAAGTGCCAGTATCTGTGCGCTCCGTACTTTAGTGGTTACAAACTTAGCCCGAGATTCCCGGGTTCTAAATCACCGACTGCCAAATAACAGAATGACGTAGTTTTGCCGCAAGGCAAGAGTGCTCAAGTATTTATTCTCGCCCCATACATTGGGTTGTGGGACTGATTATCCAGCCACCATAGGCGTTATTTTACCTTGTCTAGGATTTCATCGCACCTACATATCCGTCCAACAGCATATAGCCCCTTGAATGGCGTCCCTGCTCGAGGTGACATGAGCAGCACAGTTTTCAAGCCCTTACTCCGGAAGTCTGAAACCGTGGTGAGAAGACAAAATAAGCAAGTTCGTGAGTAGATACTGGTTAACTTCACACATCGTCTCTAGCAAGCGCATGAAAAGGTTACTGCAAGATTGTAACGCCACATAAATAATTAAAACATAGCCACAACATGTACTTACTCTCACCCAAGCCTGACAGCAAACAGCGTCAGTTTTTATCGTTCTTTGTGTCATATATATCTTTGGACCTAAAGCTCAAGTTCCGGGGCTATCATAATTCTGTACGACAGAAGGAAAGAAATATAGAGTCATTTCCAACTTAACGCTTAGATAGTCCCCGAACGCATCTAGCTTTGATCATGTATGTCACTGTCAACGCCGGTCAGGGTATTCGTGGTGAAGATCATCCACTAGTACTGGGCGGGCATTCGTTGTTTTTGTTTTTTCCCTGCCTAGGCAAGACCTGAGCCCCAAACTGTGGAACGTTAAGGACCCCGCGCACCGTCTTGCGCACATTCCGCTTTTCTTATAATCGACACACCCGACATCACCGGGCGGATCCTGTGTTCTTTGCAGCATCATTTGCGACCGTTATGTCGTTCGGTTTTGGCGTCGGCGATTTCGTTGCAGTCGGAACGCTTATCTTCAAAATTGGGACAACTCTCCGCGAGAGCTCGGGATCATCAGCACAATATCAAGAGCTTGTGCTTCGGTTCGATTGTTTCGAGAAATTATTGAAGACTGTCCACAACCAAATCACCGGTTCTCAGTTGCCACCATCCACGGTGAGGGCTGTCGGGGTTCATGTGTCCAGGTGCGAACCTCTTCTGCAAAAATTCAACATAACTACCGAGAAATACAAAAGTAGTCTTTCACAAGGTGGTTCGGGGAAGAAATTCAAAGACAACTGGAGAAAGATAGGATGGGGAATGTATAAACGGGATGAAATAATGGAGCTTTACGATGGCCTCGGAATGCAAATCGATGCGATTCATTTGTTGTTGTCCTGCCACGGGTCGTGAGTTATGCTTTTCACTCTACCAGAACCGAATCAGACAGGGGCTTATTAGCCGACGCTTCTTAGTGAGGCTGTTGCTAAGGTGGACAACAAATTGAACGAAATTTTCGGCATGCTGACACTAAACCAAAATGCGATTCCGAAATGTCTTTTGCATAAGTGGGCCGACTATGAACCGATTGCGTTTATTGATGCCTTAGACTGTCGAATCTTATTGCCCTTTGAATTGTGCATTAAATGGGAGGTGAGTAAGCTGCTGCCATCGAAACATTAATTCATGATACTTATTAGCCCCTCCTAGGTCTTTCAGAAAATATTGAGAATTTATTTTCAAGGCCGGCCAGGAAGCCATTGGGTCAAGACGGGATCATACGAAATTATTAACGAAGAAAACCAAGCGGCTCCCCTGACAATCCAAAACTGGGACGAATCTGTAGTGCCAGGTATGGCACTTTCCATGTCAATATTACTAAAACGGCAACGGGATAGAGCAGCACAAAATTGTCCGTCGTGCGAAGTTCCATACAAAGGCTACGGCAAATGCAAAGACTTGGAACGGGTTCGATGGTAGTCATATATCTGAGAAATCGATGTCCGAGAGACTAATTTTCCATCGTAAAGCCTTAACTGTCGGACTTGGTTCCAAATATCTTCTGAGTCACGAATCATGGAGCTCTTTGATGACAACAGCCCGCAAAAGCAGAACTTCGGTGTGCGGGCTGATTCTTCAAACACAGTTCTCGATGAGAATGATCTCAGGCTGATTCGTCGCTTTCATGTCCTCCTCCACAAAGCACAGTTAGACAGAAAGTCGTTAGGCCCTTCGATAGATTCCCGCCGGAAGTAATGAATTGCTAATAAGAATCCGCCGGCCAGATATCAAACTACGTGAGTCTCACTTACCAAAAATACCCAGCGAGATGACTGACACTAGCCCGATGGCTGGATTCGATAGCGGGTGAGTTTCTTTCGAATGATACCCAGCGAGGTGGCTGACACAAGCCCGATGGCTGGATTGCATAGCAGGTGAGTCCTTCCCCTTATGATACCCAGCAAGGTGACTGACCCGACTGGATTCGATAGCATGTAAGTCTCTCTCTTATGATACCAATGAGCTGACAGGAGACTGACTACCGGATTGGATAGAAAGTGAGTCTATCCCCTAATGGTGTGCAGCGAGGTGATTGACACAAGCCCGATGGCTATAATCGATAGAAAGTGAGTCACTCCCCAATGGTACCCGAGCGAGGTGATTGACACAAAGCCCGATGGCTGGATTCCACAGTGGGTGAGCTACTCTCTTAATGGTGCCCAGCGAGGTGACTGACACGATCGGGGCGGTTTGATTCGATAGAATGTGAGTCCCCTTGATGATACTGTGTGAGGACTGTGAGGTGACTGACACGAGCCTGATGACTGAATTCAGTAGCGGGTAAGCTTCTCTCCTGATGTGCCATCTAGTGAGACGACTGACACGAGTTCGATGGCTAGATTCGGTGGCGGGTGAGTCTCTGTTCTAATGACTCCACAAGCGAGGCGACTGAAAGGAGCCCGATAGCTGGATTTGACAGCAAGTGAGTCTCCGCTGATGATACGGAGCATGGTGCACGTGACTAACATGAGCCCAATGGCTGGATTCGATAGTGTGTGAGTTTTCACCCTTCATGATCCTGAGCGGGAGAGCTGACAAAAGCCCAGTACACTGCAATAGAGTGGGTTTCTCCAGGACCATTTTTAGCTGCTGCAATGCTGATCTCGAGGTCTTAGTTGATAAATTGGTTCCTGCTAGCTCTGGTGGTATAGGTTGCGAGTGTGGTGGTGTCTTGTGGAAAATCGGTATGGAGCCCAATATGAAGGACGATGGAGAAAGGGAGGTATGATGTTCGGGCTAAGATGATATGGAAAGGGTACGGGATCGACCTCGTTTTGGTGTTATCTGCGTTTTGACTCTGCCTGCTCTTGATATTTAGATATGAATGAAATGACAACTCTAAAAAACTACACTCCACTTGGTTTATCTTAGTGGTCTTTACCACCTGCTAATCCTGCCACTCGGGCATCCAGAGTCACAAGGAGAGTGGCCACATTTGAAACCACTGGACGGCCTGGGCCGGGGTGTGGTAAATAGAGTATATACACGATGTGGAGACAAACACGCGCAGGAGATAGAGGTATGAAGAAACACTAAAAATAGTGTACTTACCATCGCGGCAACTTTGTTCCGTTGCTAGTATGGAACGGCGTGGTTCCTGAAGCAAATAATATGGTAAGCAACGACTGATATATTCCTTTTTGTCTTGAACGCGACTAATTTCTTGGTAATACCAAAAACCCTCGAGCGTCGTTTTCGGTCGCATGGAACCATTTTGTTACTCCCGTGGAAATTTTCACTATTATACGTATATAGATACGGGTGTCATCATATGCAGTCACCACGAAGCATTCTCGTTGGTTGACTGGTGGTACGTACCTTATTGTACCAGGCATCACTGTCTAAATCCAAAATTTCTCTCCAAATTAAGTACACAAGTTTTGGTCCGATCACAAAGTGTTCTATACATGAAATGTGCATAACTATCTATACTTTCACCTCGCTCTCTCCAATTTATGATATCTACAATATTTGTTGTATTACTTTGGATTTAGCTGAAGACAACTGTAAAGGCATACGCCCGGGTATGGCCTCGTATAAAGGTATATTCGTAGATACGGTTGCAAACGTAGATGTCAATAGTGTAGAGTAGTATAGAGGTAGTTAAGGTAAGATTATCGCTAGAGATCTAAGCGCTACATCATCCCCCTCTTTAGGTGCAGACCCCCTGGGCTGTATAAACCCGTACAAGAGTAGGAAAGGAAAGGAAACAATCAAACAACCATTCAACGTACGCAAACGTACGAACCCATAAGTCCCATAACCGATCAGTGCCATATGGTAGCCATTCGGCGGATCCGGCGCACGGGGAAACTCCACCTCCACTTGGCTTATCTCCGGAGGTGGTAAAAACCCGTGCCGACGCCATTTGTACTGGGCCGATATCCAAAGAAGTAAAGAAGTAAAGAGAAGAAAAGAGAAGAGAAAGAAGGAACATTCAAAGTGACACCGTCCTCCATATCTCCACTTCCGGAATGTCCGGCATCCGACCAACACATCTCGCACTCGTAGCTTGTACCAAGCGTAAGTCATCGTCGGAATTAGACACAGTAACCTCGGTGAAATCCCCAATCATAGTATGAGCCTCGTCTTGACCCGGCAGCATCGATGGTGGCTTCCGCTCGCTGCTCATTATCACCATCGCCATCGCCATCACCATCACTATCGCCATCGGCCATTGCATCGGCATATCAAACTTGTAAGCATCCCAGTAACCGGTCATACTAACTATACGTCCAAGTGCGCTAGCACTCGAGCTCTCCCAATTCCTCGTGAACTCCACAAACCCAGCCCATCAGTAATCATTATTGCTACTTAAGCAACTTCTGTTCTCGGTATCATAGCCGTCGGTGATGGTCAATCATCTATGACCTCGTATCTATCTCATAAGCTTCTCATGAAATAGTCATTCATACCATATATATTCGAACGCGCTTGAGCTCTCCAGACCATCGTACATAACTTTGTAAGCCAGTCTCGATATCTGACATCATCTCTTACAACCGGTAGCTCTCACACGGTGCCCGTCAGTAGTTATATTCATACTCCTTCAGAATCCGCCAAGCAGGCTTATAGGCCTCCAGTATAGTCGTTCAGGACCCAGTTCGGTAAGCCGTTTGGTAAACATCTCAGTCGGTGCCTTCGGTATATAGGGCTCCCGATAATCCTAAGTTCCTGCACCCTCCAATCAAGGCAATCCGGTAATCATCTTTTTGTAGTTGTCTCAACTGTCTCTCTTGATGCCATTCATTGACTGTCTCTCGTTATGCCATTCGGTGACTGTCTCTTGCGATGCCGTTCGGTAGATTATTCGGTACTTTCGGAGATTATTTTTGGTCTCGTTCGGAACTGCTTGGGTCGACATAAATGGACTCGTTCGGCATAGATCAACCTCGCTTGATCTTCTCATCATCTCACCGGTGCTCTTGCAGTCGCACATCTCCAATTACTGGGTTCGCTCGCCGGCTTTCCACCCAGTATACTTTTTGCACCTTCACCAGGTGTGCTGGCTGCCACTTGTCTGGGTATCCATATCGTCGATATCTGAGTTCGCTTGTCGTTCATCTCCTGGCTCACTGGTTGTCTCTTCTCCACATGCTTGTTGACTCTGCTAGTGATCTCCTCCAAGGTACACTCATCGACTAATCTCGAGCTGCAATTCTCTGCTGGTAAGTGCGCTCCAAGGTACTTCCTCGCAGCACTTCCGGTAAGTCATCCCCCTTGTGTACGTCGTAGCTCCACCGACGACTAATCCATTACGGCTTCTTCTGGTGCCATATCGGTTGGTTACGCTTGATTCTGAAGTTGATTTCCAGTAGCAGCTGTGTATCTCGGGATTATCAAAACTGAATCGGGATCGGCGAGACTGAGTCGGGATCTCATTCGGGTTCGTAACTTGTGCATGCGGCTTCTTGATTCATCTGTAGGTGTGTTTGCCATCACTTCCCTGCGTGCACGTTTCGCAATTCTCGGAGTACAATTGTTGCTTCTTCTCCATGTGGACTTGCCGCTGCTAGACTTCTCTATTGGTGAATGCGTTTCACGGTTCTTGGTTCCTGCACTTCCGGTACGGTAATTGTTCGCGGTAGGGGTTGTTGCGATTCCGGCACTGTCACCCCCCTCTTTAAAGATCGTTGCTCCACTTACGACTTATCTCATACAACTTCGAGGTGTGCGGTATCGGCATTGTAGCTGTGTGACTCGGGATCTGATTTGGGGTGGTATTCAGTGGAACCATACCCCCGGCAGTACATCGTGTATCTGCATATCTGCGCTCAATTGCGACTTCATAGCTTGAAATCAAAGTAAGTGATCTCGAGAAGGGTATAACTTCGCGTAACCTCGATATCTTCATATAGGAAAGGAGATTGATTGTCATCCGTCTCCCGTGATCCATCTCCTGTCATCCACCTCCGGCCGCAATCCATCTCCGGCCGCGATCCATCTCTGGCCGCGATCCATCTCTGGCTGCGATCCAGTTGGTTCCAGCCATTTGTTTCTACCATGAGCATAATCGCGCTCGTATGGGCCGCTTTCCGTGACTTCTCCTATAGCTCTGTAAGCTCTCTAATGGTCATTGTTACTGACCTCCATAATGCCCGTCTTCCATTGACTCTTCATCGCAGTCCTATAATCCATCTGGTGACATATTGTCCATCAAAAGAAAATACCAACTCATCGATCCGTCCATATGGCATGGGATCTTTAAGTCCAAATCCATGATCCGGCCTCGTACGCACGAGATCTTATTCCACGCACTTGTTGGAATACCGCACCACTCCACTCAACTCAAGTCAACACCGTTCAACTCAACTCTGTTGAATTGTAATCCGCCCATATGGCAAATTGTAGCCGGGCTCCAAGTCGATTGCATGGTCAATTGACCGATGCGGCGGGAGTGTCTCTGCCTTGGCTTTGCTGAAAACCTCCACGAAATCTCCGTGTATTGCCGGGATATGTCCTCCATCATCTGTAGGCACCATCTTTGTCGTTGTGCCGGCTCCATCTGCAAACGTTAGTTCTCAATTCATAATAGATATGGAGCGGTAGAGGAATATCCAGGAGCCCGGATTGAAAACGGTTCGCCCATGGAAGAGCCAAGCACCGCCGTCCAGTACTCCCTTCGTGTCTCGGCGTGCCGGTAGCAGTCATTCAAGGTCCCCATCTGGATGCTCTTCTGTCGCAACTACCGCCGCTGCTCCCTGCTTGCCCGTCCAGTGCCTGGTGCCTATCTCACTACTAGAGATGCTTTCCATGGTCACTCTCAGCAGCCCTGCATGATCTCCCACTCTTAGGAAGAATGTCCAAACGACCTCCTCACTGGCCAGTTGATCGTCAAAGGCATTGGCTCCAAGCATTTGAATAACCGGAACACCGCCGCCTTCTTCGGAACACGCCTCCTCCCTAGCAGTGATCCACGTACATTCTCGGGGCATACCTGATGGCCTGCCTGGTCCACTGCCACTTCTTCCGCTCACCCTGGGGTTGCAGAGCCAAAAGTCAAATGCTTTGCAAGTCGACACTAATTCTCCAGCTCACAGTGTATCCACCGCGGCTGCCACCATGTGTACAAATAAACTCACTCTGCGAATCACCTACTTGTCACGCCCAATTGGGACTGTCTGACAACCAAATAATGACCATTCCCACGTGGGGATAGATACATCAATTGAACCTCTTTGCACTTTAAATATATGCGGAATCTGCTGGTCTTCTGAGAGTGCCCAGACGGTCCATCCTCCAGTAGCCCCGTGGATCTGCAGATTCCCGGCTACAAAATAAAACCTCCACTCTATTCCTAAAAACCCCCTTCATATGCCATCGTATGGGCACATATCCGTGATCGCTCGTTAGCGATCAGTGTTCGTTTACTTGTTTGACAAAATAGAATCGAGTTGGCACTGACGGCTTCCTCTCCTCACAACGATCCAATTTGGTCGTCCAATTAGTGCCAATTGTGGGAATTGACAATGGTAATCGCGAATTGTCAGGCCTGTATAAAAATCAAAGCCCCACTATCGAGGTTGTCTATGAGTGTAATGACGGACGTCATGAATTAGAGGCGACGATTGGCAACGCTCGGCACGTGGTATTATGGAGACTGTTCCACATCTGTGCCTATGGTTAGTTTCACAAGATTGGTGGTAGAGGGGATCCGGTTGAATTGCCTAGCACTAGCGAGCAAAAGTCAGCCCACCCACCAATCTTTCCTGGAGCTTTATCGTCGCCTAGTCAGGACGAGATAAAACAAGATCAGAGCGCGACCCAGATGGCGGGGGGTAATAGCTAGTGTTGGGATACTTGAGGTTAAACAGTGCAGCGACCTGACAGAAATTTCGAGAGATACGCATCTATTCTCAGGTATCGTCCATATAAGGGCTTAACATGTATCAGGCACATTTGTGCCGCGAAGCCACGATCTCTAACTATTTCACCGGTGCGGGTAGGGAAACCGTGCGGACTGGAACTGTCCGATCCCAAGGCAGTGCAGTGCATTAATTCTTTGCACTGGGATCAGACCAGTGGGGGATTCAGATGGACTGGTGCCGCACCGTACTGCACCAATGCAGACTGTGTGCAGGGTTAGGTGTATTTTGAGGATTATACGGGTCAACAAAGAGCCAAATCAGGCCCCATATTTATTCCACACTTCTATTCAATGTACCAGGATGGTTCCCCTCGTTGCGATTGGATTGGCATGGATTCCTGTATTCCCGTAGCACCCGACAAGACGTTCGGGTTCAAGTCGAAAGCCTCCTCTCTCCTCCCTTTCATACACATCACAGCTAATTATGGACAGGGATGGAAATAGTCCCTCTCGGGCGTCCGATGCCTCTCTCGAAACCGACAGCAAATCTCAGTGCTGGAAATTCGTGCCCCAGACAGACCAGCATTCTGCACCCGTCCACTGCAAGATTAAGGTGGCCGATTCCTCCTACTGAGGCCTGTTAAGCCACATTCGCAGATAGAGCGCCCTGTCCGCAGATAGGGTGGCGCTTAGTATGATCCCTGAATGGGGGGAAGTACTGTTGCAACGACTTTCCGCTGCATAGAAGCCTGCTTCAAACTACTGCTTCAAAAGACTCTCCCGAGTATGAGATTGTATCAGGGATAGAGGCAAGTCAAAGCGGCCTTTTTCGCTTGTTGAATTATTTCTTTTTTTACTTTGTTTTCTCTTGAACTTTGCAATTGGGCGAGAAGGCTGAAGGGAGGTGGGTGGATAATGGTGGGTGGTGGGCGGCGATAGAGGAGATAAGATTTTCACCTACAAAAAGCTTCGAAGGTGGTAATGGTTACGGTGCGACATCAGCGGTCCTCCATTCATGGATGCTTGTTCATGGTTACGGGGTGTGACTAGGGATTTGGACAACCTTCTATATAATATCACCGCATCAGAAGGGCTCGATGAACGAGCGTTAGCTTCGAAGTATGTATGGAAGCGAGTTCCTGCCCATGCTAAACCGCTGCCTTCATGTTTAGGAGTAGCATAGCACCAATTATGACTCGACTCATATCTGGAGCTCTTTGTCAGATGTATGTATAGACCTGACACGAGCTGACCGTATCCGGGTCTGATGGTACGGCATGAGGCACACTTTTCTATCATATATCTCGAGTCTTTCTCCTTCTCATCTCTTTATCTAAGTCTATTTATACGGTTCTCCTTTTCACTATTTCAACACTCTTTGTTGCATAAATAGATCTCCGCCTTCATATGGCCAAAGGTGATGGCTCGTCTAGGAGACTGGGAGATTGCTGTTGGACTGATGGTATTCAACCGTATCGATACATATATGAGTACGTACGCATTCGCACTTGTATGATCATATATATGGCCCTGTGGTCCTCTTAGATAGTATACAATCAAACTTCTCTATCATCCTTACTATCTCTACTTTGAACACTTTTTATTATATAAGGAATTCCGGTAGGGCACACGGCGTCATGCTAGCGCATGAGATCTCTGTATATATCGAGAGTCTCTTCTCGTAGATAGAATCGATAGTCATCACAAGTTTGAACACTCTTCACCAAGGAAACCCAGACGAATATGGCCTTACAGGTCTACCAGGAACACCTACCAAAACACTGAAGATACTGTACGGCGTACTACAGGCTGATTCCCTGGAACCAAGCTGGAAACAGGATCAGCATCACAAGATGTTGTACGATATTGCTTGTGCAAGCCTAAACTGAACCTACGGACGTGGATCAAGCTCCTGGCTAGAACAGTAAAGTGGAGAGAATCGACAAGCTCTTCCAACTCGGAATACCAGCCACAGAAGACCGGCGGTCAGTAGCAACAGTCCGGTGAGTTGTCCAAGAAAGGTGATAAGAAACATGTCTGATGGCTATCTATATCGGAAACGCTGGAGACGACACAGCTTGGAATGCCAAGGGGCAGTTGTAAGATTCCCTTGTCCCGGGTACCCTTTCACTTCTTTTATCCTCCTCCAACGCTCCTCGAGCTGAAACCGTCTTTCTTCGTGGGAATCCTATGGATACCTACGAAGGAGTGGACGGAGAGTGCACATGGGGTATCTCGTACCTCTGTTCACTACAGCGTGCGCTGTGAGAAGTCCAGAAGGGATACTGTATTCTATTGCCTCGCACCCCGGCACTTAAAATCATATGCATCTTATACTGACTGAAACAGTGAGCCTGACCAAATCTGGGTAAAATAAAGTGAGATGCAAAGCCGTCAGAGGCCTGGAGACTTGTCACACCCTCAGACTACTTAAGTACGTGATTTGTGGTATGGCTTGGGGCTCGTACACATTAAATATTAGGCGGTAAGGCCATAACGGAGCGAACTAGGGCTTAGGATCACAAAAGCCGGGAAAGAACGTTCAACTCATCTCCAGAGAGCTGAACTTTTGAGGGATGTTAGATCTACCTGATTCAATGCCGAGTGTTTTGTTAACCCACTGCTCTTTGCGCTGATTACAGCCATAACATGAAGCTGATACGGATCGCAGTCAGTTTGACCAGTCACTCTCATCCATTTAAACGAGAAATTTTGTCTGGCTTGATTAGGGTCACATACAAACCTTCTCCCTCACTCTTCTTTCCGTGCAAATCCGGTACAAGCCCGTTGAGTTGAAATTTTCACCGAGTCGCCAACTTTGTGTAGGGTAAAGTCTCCAGGCTCTGTACCCCTCAAACACTATATCACCTCTACTTTCATCATAGTGCACACTACATGAATATATGCAATTAACAGCCTGATTCGTGGCCAGCATTCTATCTACATGACGGTTCTTACTAATACAAATAAAGACATGAAATAGGCTGCTCCCCCTCTTTCTTTAAATAGCTACCCGCTACTGCGTAGTCGAGCAAATTTCGAACATCAGAAGGCCTAACCAACCCACAGTATCCCCCATAGTAGAGTACCTAAGATGGTACTTCCACATTAGTTCCATGTGCCGGCAATTCCCTTGGCCCCACACTCTCATCTGCTAGTTCTGATGGTTGCCTGGTTCCGTATCCGTAGTACCAATTGTCGCCCTCCTTCTGCTCGCCGTACTGCACCGGCTGAGATATCAACGCCTTCTTTCGTGAATGTCTTCTTAATAGCCAAATTACTCCAGCTACAATAAGTCGAAGTACTAACCCGCCTGTCGTAGCCCCTCCTATGACTCCAGCATCTGAGGTACCATCACCAACACCACTGCCGCTATCAGCAGCCGTCGAGACTCCACCACCGGATGAGCGTGTTGTTGACGCCGTTTCCTGCACACCCGTACTCGTAATCACACTCGTGCCCACACCAGTCGGTCCCGTAAGTGTCATATTCTTGACTGTCGTGTAGGTATCGTTGGATTCATTGCGTAATGGATTCGGTATTTTCATCCAGCAACCATTTGAACTGAAGCCGTTGCTGACGCAGTTCTCCTGTACAATATTACAACACCAAGCTGCAACCACAAATTAGCTAGGGTTTAGAATGCACCCGTTATGGAATTACTAATTTCATTCAATCTGCAGTACGCTTGGTCAGGAGATCCAGTAGGAGACACTTGCGTGTTACAATCCTGCTTTGGACCCCAGCATGGATCTCCTCCGCCGGCATTGCAGCAATATAGCTGGCCGCCCGATGGGTTGTGGATACATCCCCCATCCCGATTACCTTAACCAATCAAGGCCCTTAGTATCTACCACATCGCTTGAGTTGAGGACTCACATTTTTTCTGGACGTAGCTGCCACCTGTCTGCACACTGCAATTAATTTCGCCCTTCGATCGCACCCAGAAATGGAGTTCTTGAGATCGGGATAGCGAGGTGAAAGATGCGATAATGGCGATAGTGATTGAAAAAGCGGAGACAACGCATCTCCTCATACAGCACTTTTTGCACATGGTGCGCAGCAATTCGAATTCCGCTAGGTTCAACGGGGGTTAAAATGGAGATGACGAGAGACGCGCTTGCTTCCTGAATTAGTGAGGGCCGGATGAGATATATATAGTCTGCCAGATGAAATTGATCTTGGTGACGCGCCAGCAAAAGGGGTCTTACAGATATGAAGGGTGTACTTAGTACATACAAGTTACGGTGGCGGCTTCGCCGCCCTTTGGAGGTACCAAGATACATCATCCCAGGAATACCTTACCCCTGGCTGTCAAGTGCTTGGAGGGTACAAAAAGTTGGGCACACTTCCAGATAGGATATCAAGTCCTGGCAGCCATTTCGCTGTGCTAGATCATGTAAAGATAATCTAGTGACATCTATGACTTGATTTGTGTGAAGGAAAAAAGTTGAATGCATCACCTGGTCTCTCTACCAAATACCACATATATGGTGCCATGCCACCCTCCACATCAATGACTGTCTGTATCCAGGTGAATAGTCTACTAAATAGACTATCCAGCCACTCTGTTGGTTGTTTCTGTTGAGGGACATTATGGTGCAGAAGAGGAATGGAGATAGGAATCGAGACCACAGGAGCAAAAGGAGTGAAGCTCTATGACTTACTTGATTGCCAGTGATATACCCTAGGATTTTTAGTTGTGACTCAGTGGATCTAGAAGGTTGAAGGCCTATCATCAACATTCCACTATACCTCTTGCAGTGTTTTAAGGGAATTCTGGAGGGAGCAGCTCTAGCTCAAGAAGTATAAGAATATAGTAATAGGATTTGACAGAACACGCAGCCTTGAGGAACCACACATATTGCATGGATCCACAAAGCTCCACATAAGTACATGTAACGAAGAGCTGGAATGAATAAAGTGCGTATTTTATTGTGTGGTAAAACGATACATCAGCAAAAGTACAAATTGACCATAATCTGCACTATGTGTACCTGCGTATATCAACAACTCATAGCAAGCTTCCTGCGGACCTCTGCACAATGTGCAGTCTATCACCATCTACAGTCCATTCAGTGAAATTATATAAAACTGGTGGCCAGAGATGGAGGAATACCTGTGTTAACTACATGGCAGTTACTATAGCAGTATGGAGTCCACTGGAGAGCCTGGTGGCATTTGAACACCTTATCAGAGCATAGTCTGAAGCCTGCTTGATATTCTGCTTGAAAGCCTATTTTATAGCCTCCTTCAGAGCTTGCTTGATGACTGCAAAATAGTGCAATGGTTGAGAGCTGCAGTTGAGAGATGCAAACATCGTGAGGAGTTGAGTATTCCTTGCGATGCATTTGGCTGATGAATATCAATGAGTTGTTTGAAGGTTTTATACAAATGTTGACAAACTGAATCTACTTGATTGAGTGTTTCTGGTACTATGTTAACCATCACCAATACTATCATCATCGCTATCATCACCATGGCCATCATACCATTGACATCATCACTATCAGCCCTGGACTGAATATGCACTCATACACCTAAAACCTGTAGACTGCAGACAGCAGATTTTGCTAGAACGTCTGAGTCCTAAGATCCAATTTTCTAATTTTTCTGCTGAATCTAAAATTGTGATTGTCAATACCGTAACTATAAGGCATTGCAAGCTCTCATTGTGCTGGGCACAATAACGATTTGGTTCACACTATAATATTGATTGATGTTATAATTTCCATTATGCTATGCCCCTACTACCCACTATTCATAATCTGCCTCCTGGTGCAAGGTGGCTGCAACTTCTCTTCAAGTCTCTCAATCAAATACCAAGAAGCATATCCAGGAGTATCTTGCCTCTCGAGAGTAAACTTGCAAGCATAGAGCCAAGTAGGTTGGGAGTGTATCATGTCATGCAATTGGGAACATACTTGAGAGCATACTTGGCAGTATGCTTGAGAGTATTTTGAGAGCCTACATAAGAGCAGATATGGCTGTGAGGTTACCATCATGTGCAATTGGAAGCGTTGTTGAGAGCATGCTCAGAAGTGTACTTGAAAATATCCTTGGAGGTATACCTGGAAACATACTTGCAGTGTACTTGGACGCTTCTTGACAGTTTACCCTGGAGCATAGAGTCAAGCAGGCTCGGAATGTGTGATTGAGTGGAATTGGAAGCATACTTGAGATCTTACTCAGGTGTGTACTTAGGAACATCTTGTGAGCCTACTTGGGAGCATGGAATGAAGTGTATTCAGCTGTATCGTTGAATGCAGCATATGCATAGTATTTAGCAAACAAAATTGTATGCATATCACAATAATGTAGTCAACCTGCATGTTGATAGGAGCTCTTACTGCCATCTTTCAAATATACTACGGATTCAGATCTCAGAAACCACCTTTCTCTGGAATATACATTATATAATGTCATTTTTTTTCGATGTACCTATCTACTTCTGAGTCTTCTAAATATATTCACTTGCAATCACCCAGTTCACCACTGTTATGCCGGTGCACCACCATCCCCCTACTGGCTTTGCGTACCGATATACGCCGTGGAGATAAGATGTAGATGTTTCCACCACCCTGTTTAGACTCAACTCCATCTTCTACAGTGTACCCACTGTACAGGTTCCAAGCCCACTAGTATATCTCTCCAAGTCTCTGTAAGTTGGTACTATTTCTATGGCCAGAGCAATTATTGTGAGTTGAAAAAGAAGCTTTCTGTGCAGCTATTTGAATTATTTGAAATCCAATGATGTCACCAAGTTTTGCTCTGAGCACAACATGTTCTAGGGATGAAACATCCATAAATAGGTTTTATTTCACTTCCAAGTTGCCAATTTACTCCATTGCAAATTCTCCGCATACTACTGTCAAAAAACATTACAATAAAGGTATTAATCCACAACTACTAACCCAATATTAAAAATATCATGAATGTCAACCTGGGATGTGAAAGCAGGTAGAGTTATATACATATCATATATATCACACTTTGTTGTCAGAGTGCAACTTGCAGACTTAAATTGGTGGGTTGTTTTTAATTTGAGTTCTTGTGGTGTATACTTGCCACTATCAGCCACTCAGCCACTCAGCCACAGAATTCTGACCAATAAGAATCGAAAAAGACACATTCCATATGCTTATACGAATAATAGCGTAGGCCACTACCGAGCAGAAGCGCTAGGGTTTGAGAGTAGTCAAAAAAAAAATTCAAGTGTGTGACAAGGGTCATTTTGTATGTGTGCAACATTCATTTTCGAATCATAGTGGACATTCTCTCAGAACCCCAACTATATAGTGCCTCAATTACAACAGATATTATAATTTTAAAACTGCGGTCGATAGAACTCCTTAAACCGAATCAATTATAGTTCTCCAATTAAAAATTCTTTTATTTTGGTGATGCTGAAATCTACGAAGTGGGTTCAAAATACCCTGGTTGAAGGCGTCCCCCACTCATAATCTGTTAGCGCGCTGCGCTCCTAAATCTGCACGAGGTGTATTTCTGCATGACACCCAACAAGCTGTGTGCCGTCGACTCCATTCCAGGTAGATTTGTATCACGGGAATGGTTAGGTTTAGTTTCAACTTGGTAACTTTCTAAATGAGAACATCAATCCTTTTAGCGGTTGTTCCTGAACAACCGAACAGTCGCGAACGGTGCGGTTTTGAAGTCGCTCGTCTGTTGGGATTTAGAATTTACCGGTTCCCCCCACCGTGAATATCGATCTATCGCGCGTGTATCATATGCGATGCCCAGATTGATGTAGGCGAATGATACACTCTGTAGGTGACCGGCAGGAAAATATCGTGTTACACGGATGAATCAAACCCTGCGGAGGAGGACGGACGCATAATGCACTTTGAAAGACTTGCCAAAAAGATACATGAGCGGTGGTGCTTTATTCCAAAACTTTCCCCCGGTACCGATTACAAAGTTCCACATCATTTTAAAATGTGCAAGAAACAAAGTCAGAGATTATGCTTTACAATATTCGACCATCGATGAAATCTGCGTCGCTGTTTCTGACTGCGGGGCCGGTGGTATTTGACTTTCCCACGCGGCCACTACAGTTTTTTACCGTCTCCGGCCAAGAAGTAATACTGTCCGTGCCGCAGTAGTTTGTCTTGTGCCGCAGTCAATTGGTGCGTAACCTGGCCTAGGGTCCCTTGTACCTGACCAACATGTGGGTGCTCTACTTACCCCGCAGTGGCAGGCCCCGCGGGAGTCAAGCATTACTGGCACAGAATTTCACCCTCGGGCCCGTTGTTTCTAACCCCGGGCTCTAGAGTGGTGTTTTCTGTTACCGGGAGTATACTACACTAGTGATCAGGGTGGACGACCGGAGATATGGTAGAGGTGGTTTTAAGTTCAAGCTTAATATCAAGGTTCTGTGGATGCCACAGTCGCTTCCGACAAGGTTTCCATTCCCGGCAAGAGTGCCTCCCCTCAAACCGAAGGGACCCAGGAAACAGAAGGACGCCAGACGACCCAGTCGGCAAACCAACTTCCGGCATCAATAATATTAACGACGATACATACTAATAACACGCCTCCGACGGAGGGAATCAGGCCCCCTGCTACTCAGATTATATGAAGAGCGATCCTGATCACACGAGTATGACATGTTGGCTTATCATGAGGGTGATGATGGGAGAGGAGGTCTCACTTGTCTTCCAGCATGCAGTCAATCGTGTCCTGAACTACTCCTGGAAGCACAGAAGTATATCGTGATCATGCACACGATGTGGGAGGTGGTAGTTAAGAGCGAGGAGCAGCGCGGCGGAATCTCTTACACTTTGGGGTAAAAGCGGGGACTGAAGGCAAAAGGAGACAAAGATGAGGAAGCGGGCACGAGGAGAATGAAGGATGTTATTTCTTTTTGGATCCATTTTCTTTGGGTATTTTTTTGGGATTTCTTTTAGGGATTGGGTAAATCGATATGCGGGATACGACGTGAAGTGCCAGGGAGAAGTTGTGGTGCAAAATCTGTTTCTCACCATTGGCAGAAGTGTAAAGGAGACTTGGGAAGCGCACATTGAACACGAGGAAACGGATACTACACTTAGTGGTGATGGAAGCTGTGGGTTAATCTTCATCTATCCTAGGATACTCATTTTCAGATCAGTATCAACACGTTCACCGCATCCACCATGTGCTTCGATGTCTAACGTATAGTCCCAATCAATCTCAGCCGTGCCAATGGAGTGGATTGGAGTTGGGAGTTGGTCGGGCAGGTTGACCTGGAGCAGCCGAAGTAGGTATATACAGGTGTACACAGCACACGGTGAGATAATGAGGGCGGAGGCTGTGAGTCAAGTCGAGGGCCAGTGAAAGCTCGTATCTGTACCACATATATGATCAGCCGGGTGCATGTGGACAAAGGTCTTCGGTTGCACTTAGAGGCGCAGTTGGAGGTATTCGATCAGTATATGTTGTCGGAGGAGGGTATAGACGACGATGCGCAGTCAAAGACAGGGTAGAAGGGGCGTAAGCGACGGCGCGAAGGAGACAGGAGGGTGGAAGAGAAACGAGGGCGGAGGGGTAGACGATGGCGGAAAGGTAGACGTGGCGTAGGCAAGTTGTACGTAAACGAGAGCGGAGTATGTGACGGTGGAAGCTAGAGGCTGGAGGGTTTGAAATGCAGTGAATTGTAGCTGTCTATGTGATGCACTACTCCTACACTCCGTAATAAATAAAGTGCAAATGTCAGGCTTGGGCGAGTGCTAGTAACTTTAGTGTCCACCGAAACCTAACATCAGCAAGCATAAATAGTAGTAGTAAGTTGCAGGTTACGCGGTGAGAAGACTCAGCATAGAGGCGTGCAGTCTTGACGAACGTAGTAGGACAGATACGAAGACGGGGGCATTGACGGAGGCGTAGACGGCGCGGAGAAGAGATGAGGGCAAACGGGTAGACGTGTAGACAAGAGAGGTTCTACATAGACGAGGGCGGAGTATACGACAGCGGAGTAGACGAGAACTAAGAGACGAGGGCGGAGGAGGCCAGATGGCAGAGGCATGGACGATGAGTGGGGAGGAATGGGAGAGAGAGGCGTCGACGAGAGAAGTGGGATATCGACTTTGACGCTGACATTGCGATGCAGTGGAGTGAGGCATCGAGGTGGAGTACTCTAGAGAGAGGCGACAGGAGAGAAGGACGATTTTAGTGTTCCCTTTGCCTTCCATGCGAGTGCCAATCCTTTTCGTTTGCTTGGCGTTTCCAGGTGGGCGAGCTTAGTGTGGCTTGGCAGTCCGATGATCGCACCAAGTTTGCACGCCGCCAACTCTGCCCTCTCCTCTCCATCTCTTCCTCCAGATCATCTATCTTCAACTATATCATGGCCATCGTTCAGGTACACACCACTTTGTCCCGATTCCGCTCCCAGTCAGTGACATAGCCATCCGGTATGTACCGCCCAGCTCCAGCCCCCAGCTCTTTGTCGCGCCAACTGACCGTCTCCATCGATTGCACTTGCGATAATTGACCGATAGTACGAGAACCCCCTACTCATGTCCGCCCATGGCAACCAGTTCATATCGTCGTTTTACTCCTTCATCGCCCGCCTTTGTCGTACTCCTCTTCACCGTCGTCGTCATCTCGTTACCATCTCTAGCATCATTTCTGCGCAGCGGGGTTTGTTACTCCATGTTAGTTCTCCCCTCCTGCTAATGTGCTGAAGTCACTAGTACTCGCCCTGACCTAAGTATCGAGTGACTCCTGTGTGATTTTATATGTTGACGCTTTTTGTTTTTGTGTTCTGTTAGATGGACTAAGTATATGCTGTGGAGGACTTGGAGGACGTAGCCCTTGCTGGTGCCTTTGACCCACCCTCGCAATTTATCTCTCGCTTCGTTATTGATCCATCGGGCTAGCTACTGCCAGGCATGAATGTCAACGAAGCCGTCCGTCGGATCGCAGCTGAAGATCGTCACTTTCTTCGTCACTTGTCCCTTCAATCTCTCCCCTCTCTTACCCATTTCCTTGAGCGCGACCCATATCGCCCACAACTCGGCATCAAAAACCTCCCTCCGTCCTCGGCCGAGGAAACTCAGAAGGGGCAAAGAAGTGAGTGGACACGGGCATGGGCATCTTTGCACATCTCGCCCACCAATGCAATTACTCCACAACTATGATAGCTACGCATATATGACTTGGTAGAAAGAAAGTTTAGATGCTAAGGAGTGTCTATCAGCGAGTGGGGCGTGTTCGTTTGATACAAAGTAACAGCGCACACCATGATATTTGTTTTGGCAAGGCACGCCAAGTTGCCAGTGTCCACTCACTTCTTTCACTCATCTGAGCTGCGACAGGCCTCCCAATCCGCCCGGCTGTCAAGGCTTACCGTTGCAGCTTCTACTCTCCAGTCATCGGATCGGGGCTCGTCCGTCCACCAGGTGTAAGAATTCTCCCCTAACCACCTTCCACAGATCTCTTAGCTGATCCTGGTCCTCTATGATCACCTTCACCACAGGTTCCTCTCCTGTCAATTCACAAAGTTATGGGACACGTAATAAACCCTAACCCACAATAGAGCTCGCTCGAGGGCAGGAGTGCCTGCATCCTGTAAGCGCCCAGTGTGGGTTGGGGTTTTTATGTGTCCCGTAACTTTGCGAATTGACGAGTAGGCCAGCTCGAGGTCTCGACTTTCAGCCTCGTCTTCTCCCTATAGCTATTCTACTTACCGAAGTGCTAGTAATCGAGGCTTCGTGTAACTGCTTCACCTCGGTCGCTTCGCATGCATTCGCAAGTCTCGCGGCAAATCTTGGTTGGCTCGTGTCCAAGAGAACTTCCGCTGGGGTCAATCCCGATTCTCGCATGAGATGGCCCCGAGGATTTGTAGGCATGGCACCAGGCCTGACGGTTAAGCACGAGTTACTGGCCAGCTGTATTTTTAATGGTGAGATAGTTGTTAACTAAAGTTATAGTGGCTCGAGAGATTGTTAACTCTGGCTTAAGAGATAGTTAACTCGCTGCGCGCCCGCTCGACACTCGCTACTCTAAATTATGGTGGGGTGGGCCCTTTTGGCCTCCATCTCCCCATACAACTTTGGTCTATAATTATGAGACTTTTGATGTGTCGCCAAGGGTAATGCGGTGTCTGGAGACTGAAGATTCAGCGAGTACGCGATTGAATCATGCTCCGTCACTCCGTCACCTCCATCACATGTGGTGTTGAAATATGGAAGGGGAGAACCGTGTGAATAGACTTAAGGTAAAGAGACTGGAGAGCAGGTGAAAGACTCGAGATATATACAAGGTAGTTGGGTGCCTTATGCCCTACCGGCTGTGTGCCTTGACATCAGCTCAGCTGAAGCTCAACTCGGTCAGGTTCATGCAACATGTGGTGTTACTTTGCATGCTTCTAAGACTTCTTGATTAACTGATCTTCTCGAGGCCAGAAGGCCCGTATATATACAGACTTGTTTCCCATATCCATAGCCATATTCGTATCCATATCTCTTATCCGTTTGCATATCCATTTGCACTGATATGAGCCGCTCTGCACTGATATGAGCCGCTCTCCTGAGGCATATCTTCATACACCAACTGCATATCAAACGGACCTGAGCAGTGAGGCTCACGATGCAGGTACACATGCAACATGTGGTGTGCAATGAAGAAAAGATGATTGTCTTTATTAATGCGATAGTCTAGGTCGTCTATATACAAGAGAATCGGATCACCGGAGGTCGTCGGCATCGGTGGTGCGGGCAGAGTTTACCCGGCGGAGAAACTAAGCTCGCTCGAGATCCTCCCGAGATCCGACTACATCAATAGTCCGTCCTCCCGAAATCCGACTATACCGCGGAGCCGACCTCACTGGAGCCTGTTGCAACATGTGGTGTTGAATATCCGAGTGGCGAGTGGCACAGGGCGGTAGAAGCATATCGGAAGTTTTTCCCCAAGATCTCGAGTCATTTCTCCTTATCTCTTCTCTCTGTACCTTAGTCTATGCACACACTTCTCCTTTTTCATATTATAACATATGGCAGTAACTGAAAAGAGCAAGCCGTAGAACTGTTCAATTAACTGAACTTCTCCAGATCTCACCTTGTCTCACTTCCAATTGCCTACGAAATGAGCTCATGTGCAATAGCCCATCAGTACTCTAAGAGAGTGGGATATATGAGTTTAAAAAGCTACTAGAAAGGTACTGAAAAGTCCCTTTTGTGTAGTGTTGCACACGAAATACGACGAGACGCGACGAGACCTTCGGAATGGTTGTCTCGTCTCGGACTTAGACTCGCCGGTTCGAGCCTAGCCTAGAACGCTCGAGATGCCTTGAGTTTGAGATCAGACTAGAAATTATAGTCATACTACTAGTACAAAATAAGCTCTACTACTACTCAGACTGTGCCCAAGCATCCATGTCCTCCCAGCCTCCACTACATGCCACAGTGGCCGCTGATTCCTCGTGTTCCACTTCCCGCACCTAACCTCTGGTTGACCGAGTCCGTTTTTAACATTTTACCGTTCGAACGGTGATTAAATATCACTCGCATTGCTCGAGCTAGGCCCTGTTACAGTAGTGGAGCTTATATGCTCATATATACGGTATTCAATGTATGCCATGTGTACACATGCATGCGCACGCAGCTGTCATTTCCAGTTGAGTCCCAAATGACCGTCAGCCCAATGATATCATGATTCCCATCAGCCCAGGTTATGCCCAAATGCCTTACAAAGAGCGGCGATCCATATATACAACAAGGCCTAGGCTCGTCTCAAGATGTTCGTCTCACCAGCCCTCCGTGTGCAACACTACACAGCATTCCCGGCATCACCTTGTTGCTGTTGATACAAGTTGGCGAATAGACTGGTTTGATCCTCGGCGCGCTGGTTTAGAAAATTTTCACAGCGTTGAAGCACCTACCTATGGACGCTCCAAGGAGCCGAGCAAGTTCTTTCAAAGTCTAACAGTCATATATACCCGCTAAAACTCAAAAATTAGCAATTGTCCATGAAAGAAACTATTTTGTATTCCGGACCAAGGCGAAGGATATACTCTGGGTGTATAAAAATATATGCATCACTATACATGATAAAACTAACTTGTCATCAATTTTGACGGCATAAATCTTGGTCACTCTGAGATCTACACCTACTCGCTACTTGTAGGATTTTATTGAGTGGTTTCAATGTATCTATAAGCGTATTAAGGTGGTATTGAAGTGTACTAACTTCGCTGTCAAGACAGAAGACTTAAGATCGACAATAGTAACCTACAGATGGCTTCGACAAACCCGGACATACGCTCCGTTGACTTTATGCTCTCCACTTGTATTTACTCCTGTCCTTTAACCTACAGGATCATTCTCATGTCTTTCGCGTAGAGGATCCCCGTGGCTTGGGTATTTGCGCCGGAAAGCTACCACCAGAACCCAAATCAAGTACGAGAAACACCTCGGAACCCGTGTGCTCCGTTTCACTACTACAAATTATATATGATCTCGTCGTATATGATGGCCATTTTCTCCGCTTCTCGATGTACCCACTAGCACATACTCTCCATCTTGTTCATACAATAGAAGTACGTCAGCCGGTTAGTCGCGTGCATGGGAACGACGAGAGCTGTTATGAATTGCCTACAGACATTGCAGAAAAGCCGGCAGTAGTCTCCAGGCTTAAAAGACGAGCTACAAGGTTACGTTTGGAATTGCACTCTAGCTTTTATTAGGGATGATGAGGTGTGAGGAAGTAGCAACTGTGAAGATATGACGTACCGGTAAAGTGTCAAGATCATGGTCGCAACTCTGATCCTGAGTTATCGAGTGTTACGTGCCATGAAGGCATAATTGAGAACGTCGGAATCGACCATAGAAACGATATGAGGGTCGACACAAGAATCAGTGCTATATACGTATAAGTCGATATGACAAGCTAAGTCGCTGGCAGAGCAACGATCTGCAAGGGGAGGATAGCGGTACGAGATTGGTTGATCCCACCGCCATTGACTTCCGTACACAGCGAAGTGCAATACAACAACACGTGCACTACCGGTTGAAAGGATGTTTCTCACGTGCGATTGCAAGTGCCCATGCAAGGCAATGGGGATCAAGCGCACTCTAGGTATGGTTGGAGTTAGAAAGGGCACATTGAGATAGAACTCAAAGCGTACTTAGCCCCCACCGCTGCATATGCCCTACGCCATGTATACAAAATACGAATGACTATAATAGCTACAATAGACGGTCGTGTGTATAAAATAACTACTTAAATATATATATATTAGCTATGTGCAATCCGCCGCTGATATTATTACATTCGGAATCACAGGCGCAGGTCTCAGTTCACAAAGCTACAACTCCATTCACGAAGTACAGTCATCGGTAAGATTTATTGCAAATAGTCCGCACTCTAAGACATGCCGAGAATTTAAAATTACCAGCGGGTGTGCCCACCTTCAGCCTCTAGGACTGCTCAAATGTGCTCTAGGATACTATCTACATTCTTCCGAATATCCTCTACAGATAGCATTCCACTCTTCTAAAATAGCTTGATTCATTTGCTGCTTGGCTTCTGGTCTGGGATTGTGTGCATTGAGCTTGGGTTTGAGAACACTCCAGATATTTTCAATAGGATTCAGACCTGGGGAAGATGGAGGCCAAGTAAGAGTCGGAATTTTGAACTGCTCTCGGTAGGCTTGGGTGTGTTGTGCAAGGTGTTCTGGAGCTCCATCTTCCATCAACCACAGTGTTCTTCCTGTTGCAATGCTTTCCCAGTACCAGAATGGCCAAATAAATGGAACCAAAATATAATCCACATATGTTTGTACTGTAATTGTCCCCCAATCATCTCTTTCCCACAAAACCAAAACTATCTTTCCTGTAGCACCCAAAATTACGCCCCAAAACATTATTGAATCCTTCTTCTAAAAGAGCAGAATTAAACAATCATGCATCCATTCTTCTCATACTTGTCTTGTAATGTGTACCCATTCTCTCACTCCACTGAGCCATAAACAACAATCATCAGTCCATATAACACGTCGTCAATTATTTAATGAGCAGTTTGTATGCTGCATTGCAAAGAAGGTACACATTTATGTCTTGGGGTTATCCAGAGAGGGTTTTTTTCATGCAGAACGACAGTTGTATCGTGTAACGGCGACATGTGACTGTGGCCGGGTAACGGCAATTGTTTATACAGTCGGCTTGCCACGAGTCTTAGATCTCTAGCGATAATCTTACCTATTCACATATTTACTATCACTGGAGTTCCCATTTGCAACAGAATACGATAATTACCACACATATGCCTACAAGGCCAAACGCTGGCATACGTGCCCTTATACTATTATCGCATTTCCAGTCAACGAATACGTTTCGCTGACAGGATTCACGAGTTTTACCCCTATTCAAGGTATCGCATATGAGTTCACCAGAATCGACACCGAATTGGACCCAAGGTCGAAAGAGTTAATTGCATACAGTTGATTGGGACAAGTTCAAATACCAACAGCAGCATTGAGCACCCATTGTCGAAGTCTACACAATCACCATACTCCTAAACGCGCTACATCATAAAGTCTACATTGAAGATTACAGCCTTAAAAATGACATATCGAAGCATGACTACTAAAAGTAGAGATATTGATCATTTCATCATTCAATTTGGCACCCTGATGGCAGTGGAAAAGAGTTCAGAGACCAACTGGCGGATGAGATGCATCACTGGCGATGACTACAATTATCACGAGGACAGGCTTCGACTATTCGTTTCGACCAATGACAGAAACCGAATATGATTGAGATATTGAGTCGTATAACATTCCTGCAAGTCAGATGAGCGTGATCATCGGTCAGAGAACCTACAATCAATCACGCAATCTTACCCCTGAATGAGCTATATACAGAATTGAAGGCTAAGTGTAAAGACGATTGGAAATCAGCACAGTTGGGACTCAATCCCTTTGAACTCAGTAAAGTGCATCAACTTCAATTGGTACGTACACCTTGAACTCTAGCAACCTCGAGGTAGTACCATTGTAGAATGTAGCTTTGAACCCCAATATTATATTTTAAGTCAACATTGTAGTTGTGAGATTCATAATGAATGTGTGATTTAACGGTGTGCGATTTACTAGATATTAGACGCAAAATCAGAATGTGAGTGAGACTATATGACCCATTTGTTAGCAATCTTGGCATTGATGAGTGCTTGAATCAATAAGATTACCCCTGAATCATCGTACATTACCATTCTTTCTCTACGCCTGGATCTCTCTCCTTTGTGTACCAAATTCTCTCCCTCTTCCATTAACTACTGCAACGTTGTCGTGAAGGCTATTCTGCAGACACGGCCCAGATGAACGCATGAAAGGGAAGTTATGCTTACGATATTGCCTTATCGACCGCTAACTTAATTGCAGCATCCTAATACAATAGAATAGCGTGAAAATCTATGTGTCCTTCCGGCAGACATACCACATATGGAGATTCATATTTCTCCTCGCTCGATAACAAACTCCAGTATTGAACCCTACCAACTCAGCCGTCACTCACAAGGTCCCAACTAAATCTATCGAGTTCTGCAGATTCTCAATGCTGCACCAATTGCTATGCTATGCGGTCACTGCAAATACTCGACCTTTCACGCATAATGACTACGTTTAGAGCAGTCATCTGCAGGGGCTCATGTTTTCATTCAGGTTCTCAGTGCTCAATTTGTGGCCAGCACCAAGGGCTAGTTGATGTCGCAAGTTGTCTTCCAGTGCGTCTAGTTCTATTATCTATGTGTGTTGGCTCTAGCCAACCTCCAATTCTTGCATCCGTACAGAGTGCTCATAGGAGTTGCTAACATTCGGCATCAAGAATCCATCTAGTCCGCCCCACCTGACAATATCCGAAATCGCAACGCGGAATGCCGTCCTCGATATAAATATAACCCGTTGAAGTCATCTCTCCAGAACCCTTTCAAGGCGCGCCTCGAATTGCATCCTCCTCGACAATGTCCAAATTCTTGCACCATTTATCCCGTTATTGTATTGCACTTAATCTTATATTTCCTGCTTTTACACTTTCTTCCACATTCTCCAACTTTAGATCTTCGTTACAGCAAATGGAACCTACGCCCAGCCAGGTAAGGAATCACTATTCACAGAAGAATCAAGAAGCACACCTAGAGAGAGCACTCGCTTTCAAGAAAGCAGCCAATCTTCATTGTCTATCACATGTTTGCCTTCCAATTATCTGCCTTTGTTTATCGTATTGCGGATGACTACTATCCCCGATTTCCTTAATGAATCAGGATGATGAGACCGATCAGGAGATCGGTGATGACGAAAGTGAGGACACCGGAGAGTCTACCTTATCATCCGACATCGAAGAAGATGATTTGGATCATCAACAGGAGGTCCTTCATTTAGGTCAGGCGCGCCGGGATAAGTCATTACGCACTACAAGGATTCCACTGCCAAAGAAAAGGAGCCGTGCTGATACTGTCATTGCACGCCCTCCGCTTCCAAATTCCCGAAATCTACCTGCGGCAATGGCACCACCACTGCTCAAACGCCAAAAGTCAGCCCTCCTCAACAAATTTTCCGAGTCTGACCGTGCAACATCCGGCCGGGCACTGGTGCTTCCCACCAAGTCTAGTGGAGACCAGAATATTCCACAACCCAAGGCCAGTAGTGATCAGAACGTTCCGCAACACCAAAAGGCTACTTTTGAGGTAGCGAAAAGGTTCATGGAGGCAATCGTATTCACGAAGACTCCTTGGCCAATATTATCCGATGAGAAGTACTGGATGGTTGAAGAAGCTTGGAAACTAGCGATTGAAGCCCAGGATCGTCAGCGGGCATTAGCAGGTGCACCTGTAGGTACACCATCTGTATGTCAATTGCCCGGTGGTCCATCTCTCAAAATAGATCCGCAAACACGAGAAGCTGTAAGTGTTGAAATCTGTTTAATGCTCCTCTATCAGACTTACGGATATTGACTCCCCCGAAAATATACATAGTTGAAACTGAAGATTAGTACCATTCGAGGACGGTTGGCAGATGGGGCACGGCGAACTGTTGTCCGTAGTTACCGGTTCGATGTGGGCTCTGAGACTGAGCTTCGGATGAAAGTTAAGGAGCTCATGTTTGATGATGCTTACCTCTCCAAGGTGGTCGATGATAAGAAGTCTTGGTTCACGCGAATGGAAGTGCTTGATCTCATTTACCACCAATTGTTCTTCACCGCCAATAGCTTGGGATGCCAGCCAACAACATCACAGTATTTCCAACCTCTTGCTCTTCAGACTTTAGCGCTGGCAGCCACAGCTATTCATTTTGCACTGTCTGAATACACCAGTGGAAAGAAGGCCACGGTTATGTTTTCTCAAGATGAATATCGAGGTACATTTGGCCCATCCCCTGTGATCAAGTTTACTCTAGAAGCCACTACACAATCAGTCACACATCAGCGGCCGCATCACACCCCCCCCCGCTGCGGCGCAACTCCACTTGAATAGCCGCTCCTCAATCCTCGTCGGAGCTTCTCAGCCTCGATTGAACCTCTTCTATTTCATTCCGCAATGAATTCCTCCTCTCAGCGCTCCTCTATCCCATTCTGCACTCTAGACCCCCCCCTATCTGCGCTCCTCAGCCCGGGATGGGAGCTCCTCAATTCCCTCCCGTGCTCCTATAATGCATTCCACACTCCTTACCCCACCCCTTTTCGGCGCTCCTCCTCTGGGATAAGCACTCCTCAATCCCATCGGTGCTCCGCTGCCTGGATTGGCTCTCCTCAATTTCATTCAGCACTCCTACACCCTCCTCTTTCGGCGATCCTCAATTTCATACCGCACTCCTAAACCCTTCTCTGTCGGCGCTCCTCAATTTCATTCCGTACTCCTTAACCCCTCCTCTTTCGGCGCTCCTCAGTTTAAACTTGACGCTCTTCTTTTTCATTCAGCGCTTCTTCAACATCTTTTGTGGTACTCCGCTTTTCCACACCACACTCCCCATCTGGAGCTCCTCTTTGCTCCTGGTAGTTCCCATTTTTCATCCGAATGTATCATATTGCCTCTCATACCCCCATTTAGATTCGCAGCTAGCTAACATCTCATTACAACTGTGTTAGATATCACAAATCGAGCCAAACGACATTGGAATTCCATTTCATCAACTCGCCAGGAACGAATAATCAGCAAATCCAAGGAGCGCCTCCAGCTTCTTTGCGCTGTTGATGAATTGTGTGTTCCTGCTTTCGTTGGCCCTGATGAGATGGGAGATGGAGTGGATGACATTGACTCCATGTTTGATTGATATTTTTCGATCGTTTGGTTGGGTTATTGTTTCGGTGTACCTGGGTTTATGCTTGAATCTCTCGTCTTTTTCTTTCGTTTCCTTAATGTAGCGAGGCACAAAATACAATGTTGAAGAAGATGACAGCTAGTATGATTCAGAAGTGATAATGAACAATAATCCATGCATCATATTCGATGTTGAGGGAAGTCGATTGCTCATGTACATCCGAAGAGTCTCAGATAACGCCTGCAGCCCTCCGAATAAATATCCATAAGATCCCAGGCATCTCTCAGAGTTTGTTTGTGATTTCCGGCGACACTCCCAGGTGCACCTAAAGTTCTCTCCGGCGCTCCGACGTACTCCCAACTTATCACAATCACTCCCATTGTACTCCTGTACCAGTCGTCAGAGATCCCAGTTAATCCTGTAGCTGTCGTCAGAGATCCCAGTTACTCTGAAGGCCGGCCGGAATACCATCCTAGGGTCTGATACTCTCCTGAAATTGACGCTTCTAAGTTTACACTCCACATCCTCTCAGACACTCCTGGAGTCTTCCAGAGACTAAAATACATTTTGCTGATGTAGCTCACGTGTTCCAGAGCAATGGATGTTAAAGCATTAGTAGAGACACGCAGTGTAATTCAAAGGCATTCATTCTCTGTATTTGTTGTTAGGGGCAGTGCAATTTCCTACATCTTCTAGTCAAAAGTTTAATCACTATTTGTTGCGGTGTGTTCGGCAGCAATAGTTGGTAGAGAGTAGCATTCATATTTGTTGCGATATATTCTTTTGATTAGTACTTTGTTTCACTTGATTCACTAGCTTAACCTGTGAGATTGTTGCTTTCCATTTACAGTGGTGCATTCCCTAGATTTGGTCAATACTGAGTAGCTGCCCTGTTTGGGGAAGTCTAGTCTCTAGCTTCGGTCTACTCTTCAAAGCAACTCCTAGATATGGACATCTTAATTGTACATATCACAATAGTGTCTGAGTTTTCCTGCTGCAGATGAATTATTCCACATATGGCAGTATATCATTAGAGATTGGCACATACTGGGGTTGATGTTGGTGTTGTGTGTAGAAGTCGGTGTCATGTGGCAGACGCTAAAGAAGGGTAATCAACTGCACCCTGTCATCACATTAGCTGATAATTGTGTCGTATCATCCCTTGTAGTACTCACATTTAACATCAGACTCATGGGGTTGATTGATCTTTCACTGTCGATTTGGGAGGGTTTTGAACTGAGTGAGAAGATTAACAGTGCATAATTATGTGATGGGTCCAAAGTTGAGATGGTGTTGAGTTGCACCAGGATCTTACTTGAACAGTTTGCATTGATGTATGTTACAGTTGCTTACTTGAAATGATTTCTGTCAATCAGATATTGGATTGCTGTAATGTGGAAGTAGTCATCATGCCCAGAGTCCATTGCTACCAGATTGGTGCAGTGTGTTATTTATGCCCATTCAGAGAGGCATGGGTTTCCTGATTGATTTACACCCACTGTCTCCTATTGCAGAGCTGTATATTTATATCACTGTATATACATTACTACAGGCAGCTATTCTATGGGGCCCAAAGTTGAAACCTTGTTGTTACTTTGTTTCTTCTGTGTTGGTCTGGTTTGTTTTCAAATGTCCCTTGCCTTGCTGAATTGTTTTCAGTTCTTTATTTTTACAAATAAGTCTGTACACATTGAAAAACACAGAGGGAAGAGCAAGTCCACTACATAACAGATATATTTGGCCATGCTAATGACTATCACTGGTGAAGGGCGAAAGATGTATAGTTGTACTGCGCTAAATGCAATCAACTGGACTGATTAAATTATGTTGGATATGGCAAGCGGAGTGTGCATATACGTCTGCAGAGCATTCACAGCAAGTGTACATTCCGCAAGTGGACTTGTCCACTCACGGATTGCGTCAGCATCGGTTCTGGTTCTAGAACCGTACTAAACACGAACCAGAGCTAATTACTGGTTCCAAACCCGGAACCGCGCTGAAATCCGCTATGTTTTGGCCAGGTTTCAGCTGCAACAGAGCCTCATTTTTGATCGGCCCCAATAATTCCATATTTTCTGCACCAATTGATGAATTGAGGTCTGATTGGATCGCGATATGTCATTTACGTAGATTATGCATTTTGGATGCTCTTTCGCCTCCCGGCCTCCGATTTGCAATCCGAACAACATTCGTCGAGCTGCTGTGAAAATACGTTGTAACACACGCCTAAATTGCAGCTTTTCTATAGCGACTCAATGAATATTGATCAGATTGGAAATCCGGGATCGGAAGATGAGAGAGCACCTGAATCTGAATATTTCATGCCTAGATTATATCGCGATGCGATGAGAACTCAACAACTTAATTGCAGTGAAAGAATGTGAGGCCGACCCGGTATAAACCCGGAACGACGATCTTTAAGAGCCTCAATAACCCTAACCCATACTACGTAATAAACTAAACACCATCACTAATCTCACGATATCTAGACATCTACACATGATTGCACAAGTTACAGAGCCATCCATGTATCACTGAGCCTACCCATATCAACCTTAACGTCCAATACGACCACACGTACAGAGACCGCCACATATACAACCAGCCGAGCATACTATCGCGGTCCAGGTTTTTCATGTGGTAAAACCTGTTGCAACGGTCCGGGTTCGGTCCCAACCCGGAACCGGAACCAAACCCGGAATTTGAAACCATTGCTAACACAATGAGTCACGAAGGCGGAGAACTGGGGTACATTCCGCGAATGAACCAGTCCAGTCACAGATGCTGGAACTCCGTGAATGGACTGGTCTCCCCACGGAGGGACAGCCTCCGTGAAAGGACTAGAACACTAACTACTTCAAACATTGAAGTCTATGGCGCTATCAAACATTTTCCTTAATCTTAATGTCCCTAGTAAATACATATTTGGTAATATGAGGTACAACGGTAATAAAGTAACCGCACAAACACCATCGACTACCGCATCATTTAACCCTATACCCGTAATCATCACACTCGATCATTGACGCCAGCCCTCTTACATATCGGACATTGCTCCGTATTCAGCAAGTTGGAACCCATCCTCAGTCCATTTACCATCGGCTCCCACTTCTCCAAACAGAATCTTTCGCGATCCAATGAAGACCACCGAATAGGCGCGGAAGTCCTTACGTTTGACGGTTTGCTTCAACTCGTAACTCTCGATGTAATCATTGATTTGTGCGCGGGTTGTTTCGGCAAACTCTCTAATTGTGCCCTTTCTGTGTTTCTCGCGCTTGTTGAACCTTAGCTGCAAAGTTTCATGGAGAGATTTCACATTAAGCTCCTCTGCTCTTTCGAGTGTTTTTCTGCATTTCAGTTCCAGGTACTTCAAGGGGATGTTTTTTAGCTCAAGCAACACGCATACTTTCTCAGAATCAATCAAGATATCGATGAAGCCAGCGCGTGAAGTCAACGGTTTGGTCACCTTAAATTCCATCTCCGGCTTGATCCCAGCATTTTGTAGAAGTGTACCGCACATTCGATCTCGGTAATCGGCTTCGTTCAGATCGAAATCGCTGACTTGACGAAGAGATGTCTCCATGATCCTCTGGTAAGCTCGAAGAACACCATCCACAACGCCCTTATTCGCCAGAGCAAATAATGCAACTCGGATATCGTTTGAATTGACTTTAAACAAAGTCAACATATCTTTGCCAATACGAGATGCAGCGACATGATTCGGAATAACTAATAGCTTCGAGGGGTTGCACCGATCAAATGTCAATCCTCCTTGGTAAATCATAAATGCATGCCACGCTGCCTCTATGGTGTCAGGTTCGCCAATCTTATTGACCTTTAGATCAGTCATGGTGAAATGATCCAGCAAGACCCTATAAGGGATCCTCTGAAATTCGTTGTTGTTATCCACTTGCATCGCCTGTTGCATGAGAGCTACTGCATGAACGCTGGCGGCACCAAGACTCAACACTCTCTCATTAATTTCAGAGTTTGGGGGACTATCAATTGTGAACCGACCATCCTTTGCGATAGCCTATTGCCTGCAGTCAGCAATATAGAAAAACAGAAAAAAATAGATGCGGTCACATTCTTGAGAAGCCCAGGTTGGCCTGTTTTGGAAAATTCTACGTAGCGAAGAGTCTAGTTGTATTGTCTGGTGCCAACCTGGGCAATGACCGCTAAACACTGAACATGAAAACTTACATTAAGATACTCAATAGTGGTGGACGTATTGAAGACAGTATCAACACGTCTATCGGGGCAGAAATGATATCCATTTGCGTAATATGTTAACTGATGAAGAATATGTTTCTTTTTTTCCTCTTGATTTTTGCAGATCATTTCGACAGCATTCGAGACATCCTGGGACGTCAATCCACAGAGGCCTGAGAAGCGATGATCGAAGGAGAGATTTTCGGCAATGTTATATGAGCTGAAGGCTTGTGTAAGAAGAAGGGGCATGATCCCGGTCATGTAAACCAGACCAATACCATATTTACCCGACCCCATGGACGACTTAATGGCCTGGAAGAACGAAGCGTATGCATTGCTGAGTGGGGACTCGCGCCACGCTTTCGCGCTATCATTGAGAAAATACTGCGTAGCAGAGGCATCGTATTCGTCGATCGTAAGGAATATCTGCATATTCAGTCAGAATGAGACTACTTAAGGTGAAACAACTCGCCGGCAAAGACATACTCCGCGCACGTCATAGAAATTGTTCTGATGATCAGCTTTACTTTGAATCCTTGTAATCTCTTTGTCGACTGCCCGGACGACCCAGAAAAGGTTATCTGCCGCATTGTCTCGGTCGCCGAAGTCACAGTCCTCTAACTCCAACTTCAGACCACAGGCATCGTAGAAACGCACGAAATTCCGAAGAACTTGGTTGATGTACTTGTTAAGATTTTCCGCAGATTTTTTCGGCGTATCGCCCAACGAAGCAAGCGAAAAATCGAACTTTAGGATAAGATATTGGCCACATGCGATGACGCCTTGATTCACAACTTTATCGATGTCGAGTCCCTTGAAAAGTTGATTATATTCGCCTTTGAATTGAACTCCATGAAAGGTTTCCATCATGCTCAGCGTCAGAGATTTGCCGAAACGCCGTGGTCGACAGAAGAGCTTCACAGGCGAGCTTGTGTCGGAGAGTAAAGGTATGTACCGTGTTTTATCGAAAAAGCAAAAGCCTTGTTGTCGAAGATGCTCAAAATTATATGCGCCTTGTGGAAACCGAGCAATCTTTTCAATCACCAATCGAGAAGAATCGTTCTGCGCCGTGCCATCTAGATGCGACGATGTCGGAGATCCGGCAATTGTAGTGAATGAGCGGGTACTGTGTATCGCATTAAGAAATCCAATCCTGAGCGTAGGCAGTAGGCCGGGACAATCAAGACCTTTGCGTCGTAGAAGTCTTCTGATAGCGGACATCGCGGGGTGGTGTTAACGTTGATGGTGGAGGGTAGTGTCGATGCGATGGTAAGGGTAGTGAGGCGTTTTTAAGCAAGTGGCCGGGTAAATTGCCTTGTCTTCACCACATCTCAAGCGTAGACGGTCTCAATCGCCGGTAAGTCTGTCACCACGTCATCATCAGGGTAAGGGATGCAAGTCCTGAAGGCGCTGCAATCCCAATTAAGCTTCACAAAGAAGACTGTTTGGCACTACAAAGGTTAAGGTTTTTGTTTGTTTTGTTTTATTCTTACTGTATTCACTCTAACTAGAGTATGACAGAATCTAAATTCACCTCCACCTCCAGATGAGCCGGCTAGTTTGTTTGTTTTATTCATACTGTATTCACTCTAACTAGGGTATAACGGAGCCAAATAAGCCTCCGCCTCTGGGTGAAAATCATCCAGCTAGTTGCCGAAGCTTCCTCCGGCTACCCCTCGTCCGCACTGTCAAAAGAGATATATGAGAAGTTGACCGCACCCACAAGACAAAAAGCAAGAGAAGAGAGAGATACTGTGACAAAGATGTTTATGTCACAGTGCGGTGCATCGGCAAAAGTGCAAATCGACTATAGACTGCGCGAGGCGCACACGCGCACTCACGCAGCTCATAGCAAGCTTCCCGTGGACCCCTGCGCGACGCGCAGCCTATAGTCGTCTATAGTCGATTCATAGAGATGTGCGCGTGGGCCTATGGAACTATATACAGCTGGCAGCCGGAGATGGACCTATACCAGTCTTCAGCAGTCTTCGCTGCTATACCGGTACTGAACACTATCGCTGAGAGTCCGCTTGAGAGCCTGCTTGAGAGCCTGCTTGAGAGCCTGCTTGAAAGCCTCATTGAAAGCTTGCTTGAGAGCCTTCTTGAGAGATCCTCGCATCGGGAGGAGTAGAGTTTCCACGGGAAGCTTTTGGCCGATGGAAAACTGTGAGTTTGTGGAAGCTTTGGTTAATAGAAGGCTCTAAGTCTGCGGAAGCTTCGATGCTGCCGTTGACGTAGCCAACCTACTAGTCTAAGTGCTTCTAGTACTGTAATTACCATCACCAACACCATCACCATCGCTATCATCATCGCCATCACCATCGCCAGCGTCACTATCAGCCTCAGAGCAAATGTGCACACATACGCCCACAATCGATGGGAAGCGGGCAGCAGATTCTGCTGGAAAATCTGAGTCGGAGATCTGCTCTCCCAAATATCCAATTGTCTACCTTTCCTGCAGAATCGAAGGCTGCAATTGTCAACACCATGGCCGTGTGGCATCGTGAGATCTTGTCTCGGTGGCTACGCTAAAAATACGGTTCAGACTATGATATCGACTGACGTCATGATTTTGGCCATCATCTGCCACAGCCACCCGGTGCTTGGCTCCTGCAACTCAGCAAGTCTCTGGATCGAGCACCCAGGAGCATATAAGGGAGCATATAGTCAAGTGAGATTGGGAGTGTACTTCAAAGCGTGCTCTGGAGTGTGCTTGAGAGCGTCTTGAGAGCTGACTTGGGAGCATACAGTTAAGTAGGCTGGGAGTGTGCTTTCAAGCGCAATTGGGAGCGTTTGAGAGCTTACTTGGGAACGTACAGTCAAGCAGGCTGGGAGTGTGCCATCGAGTGCAATTGGGAGCGTTTGGAGAGCATACTTGGGAACGCACAGCCAAGCAGGCTGGGAGTGTGCCATTGAGTGGAATTGAGAGCGTCTTGAGAGCGTACTTGGGAGCGTGCAATGATGTGCGTTTGGCAGTTTTGTTGAATGTAGAATGATGTATAGTATCGAGCGCGAGTGTTAGGAACGGGTCCGGGTAACCCGCCAGCGGTCCGGGTTTGACTGGCGGTTCGGTTCGGTTCGGTTCGTTACCTGGCCAAAAACCCGAACCTCGTTGTCTTGGTGGGGTTGTCACCCGGACCAGACATCAACCCGCGGTTTTTTGGCCGGGTTGTACCCAGACCGCAGGTCCATTTCACGGTTCCTCTAAATTTGCTACAAATTTCGCTCCAATTAAGTATTTAAGTGAGGATCGTGACATGACATGATTAGTACGTAGATTGTCCAGGGTTACCTGCTCTTTCCCCTCCCGCTGTCAGATTTGCAATCGGACCAATATTTGTTGAATCGCTGTGAAATTACGCGATATTTTATACAAAATTGGTGGGGTTTCGATTGCCACTCAATGAATATTGGTCTGATTGAAAATCTGACACAGGGAGGTGAAAGAGCAGCTAAAACTGCACAATCTACGTACTGATGATGTCATGATACGATCAGAACTCAAATAATTAATTGTTGCAAAAATTGTCAACTTGAAATGCCGGATTTCTGGTGGTAAGACCGGCCCATTTCCAACGGTCCAGGTTGTTTGGGTGGTAAGACCCGTTGCCACGGTCCGGTTTGGGCTGGAACAGTACCCAGAACTGGCCCGGGAATTTGGACCGGTTGCTAACACTATTGAGCGCACACAATCCCATGTGTATCACAGTAATCTAGTCAACACCCAGGTGTATAGGACCTCATAGTGCCACGCTGTAAATATGCTATGGATTACCGTCCTGGAAACAGCTTCCCTATGAGGTACACATTGTGATAGGTCATTTTTCCCGGTGTGGAGAGTATGCAAGTCAACATGTGCTGAAATTTTCAACTTTCATTTTTGATTAATTATACTTTTAGCAATATAAACCAATACATTGGTGGCTATTCGGGTGTATTTGAGAGATGGCAATTGAGGCTAACATCAAATATTTAACTTAGATGGTATGTTATTAAGTGGTATGACTAACAATTAAGTTTATCTTATGATGGTGATGGGCAATATGTGTAATCTACTATATATGTAGTGTTCAAGCTCTCATACAGTATTTTGATACTGGGCTGCAGTAATTATAAGCTGAGTAAAGTGTCTGACACTTCTTAGTTGATTGTCATTTGACAGTGAACATAGAGTAAATTGTATCATTGCTGCTCAGCATGACATATAATGATACTTGTTCCTCCAATCTCTCCATTACAACCGGGAGCTCAAGCCAGGCTTGACACATAAACTAGCACTATGCTAAATATCCAGTTGAGAATCATTTTCTGGGCAGAAATTCACACATTTCATGTTAACTGTTTGGGAAAATCGGATCCTCATTTCAAAAATGACAAGTCTTGATTACCGATGATGTGAAAGACAGTGGATATTACAATATCAGCATTATTATTTGCTTGTTGGCAATGATTCCACCAGTCCAGATGGACCCGGTGAGGGGTAAGGGTCAGTATGATCCTGACCAAGCGTGTGATTATAACCAGGTTTTCAGTCGCTGTGTTGAGGTTAAAGCTACCCTTCCGACTGCAAAGTTGGATCATTTAACACTAGAACTACATCCTCCGACCAGAAGATGGGAGTCAATCAATCCTACTGCCAGAATTTGAAGATTTCTCCCAAAAAAGTGAATCATTCTCTGACCGGAAGATGAGAATTTCACCTAGGCAGATAGTATTTAATCTTGTGGCCAGGTGATAGTAGTTTCCGCCCGTATTACACTATGTTCTTCGAGTAGAATGATCCCAGAGTTTGCTTGGTTGATCTGCACTCTCCAATCGGAAGTTGAGAATTTCTCCCAGGCAGGTAGCATTGAATTCTCCGGAGAGAAGATTTTTGTTTCCACCAGCGTTGAACTAAGCCTTTCGACTAGATAGGTTTCTTATTCTTCAATGTATATCACACTTCTCCGCCTCAAAAGTTGAAACTTTGGCAAGAAGAATTGCATTCTCCGGCCGGAGGTTGAGAATTTCGCGCAGCCTGGTTGTATTGAATCTTCCAGCCGGAAAATAATACTTTCTACCAGGGTAGAACTCACTCCTCCAACAGCCCACTTTCGAGGATCTGCTAGGTTGATCTCATTTCTCCGGCCGGAAGATGGAATTGACAAATGAGCACAACATCTTCCGAACTGATGTTGTGAGTCCATCTCGGCCCAAAACTACTCTTCCTGCAGGATATTGAAACTTCCCCACAAAGAATTGCATTGTCCGACTGGATGTTGAGACTTTCTCCCAGGTAGGTTGTATTTAATCCTCCGGCCGGAGGATGATGATTTCTATCAGAGATTAACTCAGTCGTCTGAGGAGAAAGTTCCGAGCATCTGCAAGATAGATCCCAGTTCTCCGGCCGGAAGTTGAAAATTTCCCAAGAAGAATTGCATTCTCTGACCAGAAGTTCAGAATATCTCCCAAGCAGGATTATTTAATTATCCAGTCTGCAGATGAGTGTTGCGAACAGTGGTGAATTCAGTCTTCTGACTAGAAGGTTTCGAGCTACAGCTAGGTACATCTCAATTAAAGGCAGATTTGCAGTCGCTGGGTTGAGGTTAAGGCTACACTTCCGACCGGAAAGTTGGAACTTTTCACACTAGAATTAAATCCTCCGACCAGAAGTTGGGAGTCTATGAATCCTCTGGCCGGAATTTGAAAATTTCTCACCAAAAATTGAATCATTGTCCGACCGGAAGATGAGAATTGGCCCTCCACCGGGAAAAATGACCTTACGCGACGCGCAACTCATAGAGAAGCTGTCCATGGGCCGGTAATCCATAGCATATTTGGCGCGTGGCACTATGAGGTCCTATGGACCTGCAAGTTGACTAGATTACTATGATACGCATGCGATTATGAGCGCTTGATACTATACATCATGCTGCATTCAATAAAACTGCCCAATGCACTTCATTGCACAATCTCAAGTACGCTCGGAAGTACACTCCTGATTGCACTCGATTGTACACTCCCAGCCTGCTTGACTTACGCTCTCAAGTAAGCTCTCAAGACGCTCCCAAGTACACCTCCGAGTACGCTCCCAAGTACACCTCTGGGTACGTTCTCAAGTACACTCCCGGGTATGCTCTCAAAGACGCTCCCAATTGCAATCGATGGCACACTCCCAGCCTGCTTGACTATACGCTACAAAGTCAACTCTCAAGACGCTCTCAATCACACTCCTGAGCACGCTCTCAAGTACACTCCCGATTGTACTCGATTGCACACTCGCAGCCTGCTCGACTATACACTCCCAAGTAAGCTCTCAAGACGCTCTCAATCGCACTCCCGAGCATGCTCTCAAGTACACTCCCAATTGCACTCGATGGCACACTCCCAATTGCACTCGATGGCACACTCCCAGCCTGCTTGACTATACGCTCTCAAGTAAGCTCTCAAGACACTCCCAAGAACACCTCCGAGTACGCACCCCAGTACACCTCCGAGTCGCTCGCAAGTACACTCTCAAGAGTGAAGACACTCGCAATCGCACTTGACAATATGCTCCCATGTATGCTCCTGCATGCTCGATCCAGAGACCCCTGAGTTGCAGAAGCCAGGCACCGGGAGGTGTAAGGCAGGGGGCGTATGGTGGGCAGTGTTTGGCGGGCGGCGTATGGTGGCCGAAATCATGACGTCGGTCGATATCATAGTCTGAACCTTATCTTTAGCGCGGCCACCGCGACAAGATCTCAAGATGCCTCATACTCATCGTGTTGACAATTGTAGCCTTAGATTTTGTAGGAATGGTAGACAATTGGATCTTGGGGAGAGCAGATCTCCGACTCAGATTTTCCAGCGGAATCTAGTGCCCACTTCCCATCGATTGTGGGCGTATGTGTGTGCATTCGGTCTGGGGAAGATGGCAATGGCAATGGCAATGGTGATGGTGTTGGCGATTGTGATCATTGTACCAGAAGTACTCATACAAGTAGGTTGGCTACGTCAACGTCAGCATCAAAGCTTCCACAGACTTAGTGCCTTCTACTAGCCAAATCTTCTACAGACCTAGAGCCTTCTACTAGCCAAAGCTTCCACAGACCTAGAGCCTTCTATTAGCCAAAGCTTCCACAGACCTAGAGCCTTCTATTAGCCAAAGCTTCCACAAACTCAGAGTTTTCCATCGGCCAAAAGCTTCCCGTGGAAAACTCTATTCCTCCCGAATATGCTCCTGCATGCTCGATCGAGAGCCTTGCTGAGCTGCAGGCGCCAGGCACCAGGAGGTATGAGGCAGGTGGTAGGTGGCAGGTGGCAGGTGGCAGGTGGCAGGTGGCAGGTGGCAGACTGCGTATAGTGGCTGAAATCATGACATCGGTCAATATCATAGTCTGAAGCTTATCATTAACACGGCCACCACAACGAGATCTCACTATGCCTCATGATGCCTCACGGTCATGGTGTTGACAATTGCTGCCTTAGATTCAGCAGGACAGGTAGACAATTGGATCTTGGGGAGAGCAGATCTCCGACTCAGATTTTCCAGCGGAATCTGCTGCTTGCTTCCCACGGATTGTGGGCGTATGTGTACGCATTTGGGCCGGGGCTGATGGTGATGATGGCGATGGTGATGGTGTCGGTGATGGTGATCACAGTACCAGAAGCACTTAGACAAGTAGGTTGGCTATGTCAACGTTAGCATCATAGCTTGTACAGACTTAGAGCCTTCTATTAGCCAAAGCTTCCACAGACTTAGAGCCTTCCACAGACTTAGAGCTTTCCATTAGCCAAAGCTTCCAGACTTAGAGCCTTCCATTAGCCAACGCTTCCACAGACTTAGAAGCTTCTATTAGCCAAAGCATCCACAAACTCAAAGTTTGCCATCGGCCAAAGCTTCCAGTGGAAAACTCTACTCCTCCCGAAGCGCGGCTCTCTCCAGCAGGCTCTCCAGCAGGCTCTCAAGCAGGCTCTCAGGCAGACTCGCAGCGATAGTGCGTACAGTACCGGTATAACAGCAGGCAGTAAAGACAAGTATAGGTCCATCTCTGGCCGGCAGCCGTATATAGTTCCATAGGCCCACGCGCACATCTCTATGAATCGACTATAGACGACTATAGGCTGCGCGTCGCGCAGGGGTCCACGGGAAGCTTGCTATGAGCTGCGCGGGTGCGCGTGTGCGCGTAGCGCAGCCTATAGTCGATTTGCACTTTTGCCGATGTCGGTATATTGTATTCAATTTTCCGGCCGGGAGATAGTAGTTTCTGCCAGTATCGAACTATGTCGTTCGAGTAGAAAGCTCCCAGAGACTGCTTGTAAGATCTTAATTCTCCGGCCGGAATGTTGAATCTGTCTCAAGATGAACTGCATTCTCCAACCGGAAGTTGAGAATTTCACCCAGGCAGGTAGCATTGAACCTTCCGGCCGGAGAATTTTAGTTTCTACCAACATTGAACTAAGCCTTTCAAGTAGATAGCTCCCAGGTTCCGCTAGTTAGATCTCACATTTCCACCTGAAAAGTTGAAACTTTCGCAACAAGAATTGGATTCTCCGACCAGAGGTTGAGATTTTCGCCCAGGTAGATATTAATAAATCTTCTGGCCGGAAGATGATACATTCTACCAGCGTTCAACTGAGTCCTCCAACCAGACACTTTCGAGCTTCTGCTAGGTAGATCTCAATTCTTCAGCTAGAAGTTGGAATTGTCAAATGAGCACAACATCCTCCGTCCAGATGATGTGAGTCCATCTAGGCTCAAAATTACTCTTCCGGCCGGATATTGAAACTTTCCCACAAAGAATTACATTCTGCGACCGGATGTTGAGAATTTCTCCCAGGGAGGTCCTATTTAATCCTCCGGCCGGAGGATGATGGTTTCTACCAGTATTTAACTCAGTCGTCTGACTAGAAAGTTCCGAGCGTCTGCAATCTAGATCTCAATTCTCTGGCCAGACGTTGAAACTTTCCCAAGAAGAATTGCATTTGCAGACCGGAAGTTCGGAATTTCTCACAACCAGGTATTATTTAACTATCCGCCTTCAAGATGATTGTTGTTAATAATGTTGAATTCAGTCTTCTGACTAGAATTTGTGGAGCTTCTGCTAGGTACATGTCAATTCTCCGGCCGGAAGCGGAAACTATTCTAAACAGAATTGCATGCTCCGACCGTAAGTTCAGAAGTTCTCCCAAGCATACGATATTTAATCTTCGTGGCGGAAAATGATAGTTTCTATCAGTGTTGAACTTAGTCCTCCGACTAGAAAGTTTCACAGCTTCTGCTCCGCAGATCTCAATTCTCCGGCCGGAAGTTGTAACTGTTCAAATGTTTACTACCTTCCCCGACCAGAAGGTGGGTTTCTATCCAAGCGTAGAATGAATCCTGCAGACGGAAGCTGAACTGTTCCCATCATGAATCGCATACTCCGACCGGAAGTTCAGAATTTCTCCCTGGCGGATATTATTGAATCTTCTGCGCGGAATATGATAGTTTCTACCAGAATTGAACTCTGTCATCCCAATGGAAAGTGCCAAGCTACTACTATGGAGATCTCAATTCTCTGGCCAGATGTTGAATCTTTCCCCAGCAGAATAGCATTCTCCGATTGGATGTTGGGAATGTGTCAGTCAAATATTATTACATCTTACAACCGGAACTTGATAGTATCTACCACCTTTGAATTCACTCTTTCGAATAGAACGTTCCAATCTTCTGCTTGGTGGAACTCAATTCTCTAGCCGCAAGATCAATATCTCCCGAGAAGAATTGCATATTCTCTGACCAGTAAGTTTGAAACGTCGCCTAGTCAGGTAATATTTACTCTTCCGGCCAGAAAATATTAGTTTCTACCAGCTTGAAACTGAGTCTGCCGACTAGAATGTTCTGAGCTTCTGCTAGGTAGAGCTCAATTCTCCGACCGGAAGTTGAATATTTCTCCGGGGAAGGTAGACTTTAATCTTCCGGCGTGAAGCTGCTAGTTTCTGCCAGCTTTGAACTCAGTCCTCCAAATAGAAAGATCAGAACTTCTGCTAGATCAGGCTCAATCATCCGGGCAGAAGTCGACTCTTGGTACTTCGTCGACCATGGGGGACCACCATGATGTTATATATAACATGGTCCAGTTACAGTTGACTGTGTGGAACATTCTAAATCCTCTGACCTGATTATTGAACATTTCCCTTCGGGAGAAATGAATACTCCAGCCGGAAGTTCAGATTGGGCACCTGGTGTACCAACCAGGTAAACCGTGAAGGTGGGTATGGCAAGGAATAGCTATCGACGACTATGTGTGACTTGCTCAATCCTCCAACAAAAAAGATGAGAATTATTCACTGCCAGATGGTAGTCCATCTTCCGACTGGAAGATGTCTGTTTCTACCAGCTTTCAACTTAATCTCCAAAGAGAGCGTTGACAATTTCTCCCTGCCATAACTCTCTCTTGCGGCCGGAAGTTGGCACTTGGTACCTGGACTACCAAAGGAGACTATGTTAGACGCACGTGTGGCATGGTCTAGTTATGGGCTACCATGTGAGACTTTCCAAATCCTCCGACCGGAAAGGTGATAATTTCTGCAAGGCAGGTATCATTGTCAATTCTCCGGCCGGAAGTTGGCAATGAGTACCTGGTCTACCAAAGGAAACCATCTCAAAATCATGTGTGGCATGGTCTAGTCATGGGTGACCACTTGAGACTTTCTAAATCCTGCGACCGGAAAGTTAAGAATTTCTCCAAGCTATGTGTCGTTCTCAATTCTCTGGGCGGAAGTTGGAGTTTGGTACTTTGGTCTATCAAGGGGACCACCATAAACTCACATACAGCACAGTCCGGATATGGGTGACTGCATGCAACTGTTTACATCCTGCGTCCGGTGAATTGAGGCTATCTCATACGCATACTGATAACGATCTTCCGCATAGAAGATTGCTATTGAACCGAATAACTTTCGCAGGCCTCAATCTTCCTCCCGGAAGTTCGAAGGCTTATAAGCGAGCCCTTCAGTGATCCGGATTCTGTACCCACAAGTTACACTATGAATCAATGTAACCCCCATCGATGATCTGCGTTCCAATTCGGGTTCAGGTCAGTTACTCCCATTCAGGAGTTGACAGTGAGAAATTATATATTAGGGAATCCTCCGGCTGGAAGTTGGGATTTACAAGTCATTCTGGAAGGCTTTCAATGAGGTCCCGTTCGGGTCTTGTTGGGGTCCTGTTCGGGTCCTGTGCGGGTCCTGTTAGGGTTCTGGTCGGGTCCTGTTCGGGTCATTTTCAGATGATCATCAGGTCCTGTTCAAATCCTATTGAAGTTCATAGTTTCATTCCTTCACAGATTTATAAAACCATTCGGTATAGTTTGTATTCAAGTTCCGCTTGGGGTTATTTAAAACCATTCTTGATCTGTATATTGTTCTTATCTAATTACCTTCAAAATATCTCGCTCTCTATGGAACCCCATCATATCGTACTTTCCACTGTTACAGGCCTGCCACCTATACTCCCTGGCTCACATAAGACGATACGTCTCTATCATCGTCACCTGTTCTCTGTGGACATTAGCGATTTATGACATAACTTCCATTGTACACCAATAGTTGTCATACGTCAATATTGTCAGCGGGAAAAATGACCTTACGCGACGCGTAACTCATAGATAAGCTGATTTTGGGCTAGTAATCATAGCCTATTTGCTGCGTGGCACTGTGATGTCCCATGGACCTGCCAGTTGACTAGATTACTATGATACCCATGCGATTATTGGCGCTTGATACCATACATCATGCTGAATTCAATAAAACTGTCAAATGCCCTTCATTGCACGATCGCAAGTAAGTTCTAAAGTACACGCCTGATTACACTCCCAGCTTCCTTGACATACGCTCCCAAGTGAGCTACCAAGACACTCCAAGTACACACATAAGAACACCGAGTACATTCTCATGTACACTCCTGGGCATGCTCAAAAGGACGCTCACAACTGCACTCAATGGCACTCTCCCAGCCTACTTGACTATACCCTTCCAAGTAAGCTCTCAAGACAAGCTCAAGCAAACTCTCAAGCACAGTCTCAAGTACACTCCCAATTGCACTCGATGACACACTCCCAGCCTGCTTAACTATACACCTTCAAGTATGTTCACAAGATGCTCCCAAGTACACTCCGAGTACATTCTTGAGTACACTCCCCGGCATGCTCCCAAGGACACTCTCACCTGTACTCCATGGTACACACCCTGCCTGCTTGACTGTACACTCCAACACCAGCTCTCAAGAAGCTTTCAAGCACACTCCCAAGCACGCTCTCAAGTACACTGCCAATTGCACTCGATGACACTCCCAGCCAGCATGACTATACCCTGCCAAGTCAGCTCACGAGATGCTCCCAAGTACACTCACAAGTACACTCCCAGGCATTGTCTCAAGGACGCTCCTAATTGCACTCGATGGCACTCTCCCAGCCTGCTTGACTGTAAGCTCCCAAACCAGCTCTCAGGAAGCTCCCAAGCACACTCCCACGCACCCTCTCCAGTACACTGCCAATTGCACTCGATGACACACTCCCAGCCTCCTTGACTATACACTCCCAAGTACGCTCTCAAGACACTGTCAAGTACACTCCAAGTACGTTCTCATGTACACTCTCGGGCATGCTCCCAAGGACACTCCCAATTGCACTCAATGGTACACTCCCAGCCTGCCTGACTGTACGCTCCAAAACCAACTCTCAGGAAGCTCTCAAGCACACTCCCGAGCATGGTATCTTAGAGTTAGGGTTATTCTAAGAAGACTCACGAGGAGGAAAATTTAATTTGAAGAGTACTTGACTGCGAGTATAGAACGGAAGATATTGTGATGTTTCCACGCTTTCGTCAACTTTGACCCCTCAGTACCTGTGCAGCATGTGAAATATATAGCTTTTCACCTTGATTTTTTGTCCCGCGACTCCACGGAAAATATTTCAAAAATGGGTTCAAGAAATAGTTGGGGATTTGCAGGGTTAGGGTTAGGGTTAGGGTTAGGGTTAGGGTTAGGGTTAGGGTTAGGGTTAGGGTTAGGGTTAGGGTTAGGGTTAGGGTTAGGGTTAGGGTTAGGGTTAGGGTTAGGG
>Ga0307514_10000747_pt1 | contig 55075 bp, 48 predicted proteins | sample 16_EM_MG_FD_203088 | JGI IMG/M metagenome (GOLD analysis project Ga0307514, IMG submission 203088) | Populus trichocarpa ectomycorrhiza microbial communities from riparian zone in the Pacific Northwest, United States - 16_EM | ecosystem: Host-associated > Plants > Roots > Unclassified | place... | reverse complement strand
CTAACCCTAACCCTAACCCTAACCCTAACCCTAACCCTAACCCTAACCCTAACCCTAACCCTAACCCTAACCCTAACCCTAACCCTAACCCTAACCCTAACCCTAACCCTAACCCTAACCCTAACCGCAGACCTTCTGCTCGATAGCACTTATCGCAACATCTGCAAGCGCTGGATTATTCGCCGTAATATCAAACTCAAACTTAAAGTTTTCTCCCAGCTCCTTCTTCATGCAAGTCATAACCGCTTCGAGGACGTTGTCAAACAATCCCATGGTAGCAGGATTTTCCTTGTCATTTTCATCGCCGATGTGGACCCCGGTCTTGACAAGGCCTGTATTCCACCCGTACATGTTTCCACCGATGATATCCGATTGAGGATTGTCACCGACCATGTAGACGTTTTGCGGTAGTACTTTGTCAGCATGGATTTCCTCCATCCAGGAGGACAGAACCTCGTCGGCGTAGGTGTAGGTTGCTCGCTCGGGCTTTCCATAGATGGTTCGCTCCAGCTCAACACCGGTGATAGATTTGTACATGGCTTCGAGTCCCAGACGGAAGGTGCCTTGGGACATACGGGGGATGGGGTGCTCGGTAGGACACAGGAGATCTCCTATTGAATGTGAACGGTGTGTTAATGAAGATTAACAACGGTGGGGGTATAGAAAGCGGCCTACCTTGTGAGAAATAGATTGGGATTCTTTGCGAGATAGGATTTTTTGCGATCGTCCCGAGGCGTCCATTCTCGGATCTCAGCAGATCCATGATGATTTGGTAGTCGGTAGCATAATCCCTACTATCACTGAAAACAAGGATAGCTTCGATGTTGCAGTTATGGAAGTCTCTTGGCCTAGCGGAGGCGCGCTCCCAAGGTCCAAAAGTATGGTATGGAGCAATGGTCTCATCCCAGGCGACAATGTCGTTGGGAAGAACAACGTCCTTGAAACCGTAAAGCTCAGCTATTTCTCTGCAGCGGAAACCCTCGCCTCCGACAACCAGAACGGTATTGAAGTATTCGGCCAGAGCGGACATGGGCGTATGCGACTGAATGAATTGCTTCGTAGAGACAGGAGATCCAAGAATCGCCGATAGTTGCGCACAGCGCTCTGCTTCAGGCTTGCCGGAGCCGTTTGTAAGAAAAATATGAGGGATCTAGTTCAAATATCGTCAGATTATGGAACGAAATGTGAAGGAGGCATTGCTGCTTACCTTGATACCCAATTCATTATCGCCGTTCAGAATTTCCAGCGCTTTCTTCCCCTCAGGAATCAAGCGGTCACCATGAACTAGCACACCATCGATATCGAATGCGAATGCCATGTTCTTCGCAGATATTACTTTGTCCGGAGCCACATCTTCGTTCTCTCTTCGTGCAAGCCTGGATGAGACCCACCCGCCATTGTTGAACGCCTGCCCGTCGTTGAAAGTGCAGCTAATGAATTCATTGGGCATCAAATGGTCAGTATATTGACTGTTGCTCGCCATGGTGTCAACACTATTCTTGTTGTTTGTCGCTACTAGTCACGTAGTATCTGTTGGTTGTGATGTGGTTAGGCCAGATACGGTCGCTGCACGGGTCAGTCGGGATGAAAGAGAGGAAGCTCTGGATATACCTTAAGCAGACTATTCCTTGTGAGGCGGAAACTGTGGTATTGACAGTTGGTTCAGAGGTGGGTGATTCTTAAATTCTTCGCAGAGACTGCCCCCTCTCAACTGCGCCCCCACTTTGCACATTAGCTTGTCAGACCACTCTATCATATAATATTTGTATTAAGTTTTGCAAGTTAAAGAATGTATCTTCGCACCAGGATAGGAGGCCGATGCCATGCATGCTGCACTACAGTTTTGGATGAGCTCCACAATCAATGCATGGTGGTCTTAAAAAGTTACAAATATGGAGATGGTTACGGAGCGGAAAAACCGTGTATGGTTGCGGCCCAATCAATGATTCCACTAGTCTAGACGATCCCGGTCCGCGGTACGGCTCAGTCCAGTCCGGTCTAATGGGAAGGTCCGACTGGACGGGCTTGGTCTGGACCGATCCATATAATTTTGACATTGCATTTTAGCCAAGTACTACCGAAAACATGACCCATCATCACTTTTTATCACCACTCACCCCCGAATACCCACTCTGGTCGAAATTATACCACTTCTGTCTGTATATTCGGCTCCATCGAGATATATTTTCCCCGTTAAAAGACTAATATCCGGGAAAGTATACCCTAACCCTGGACACCGTGAGGGATCGGTCTGTACCAAGCCCAGTCCAATCAGTCAGTATCGGGGATCGGTCCGCTCCCAGTCAAAAAATTTCTTCGACTGGACCTGGACTGGACTGGACGGTTCCGGACTGGACGGTTCCGGACTGGACGGTTCCGGACTGGACTGATCCATTGCTGGACTGGTGGAATCATTGGGCCCAATCACATACCTTCTAACATTGTGTACAACCCCGCTTTATATTCAGCTCTCCATTTGCAAACAACGTTGTTTCAGGTGCAGCTGGATTCAATGCGTTGTGTGTTTGTCGTATCCATCCAACTGTGGACACAACTGTATATGGTACTGGCTGATGTTGCACAACTCCCGGACACGGTAATTACATAGATTGATTGGTCGCTCAGTTGCGCGTGTGCCAGGATTACCGTGGGGGCGCACTGCAAATATCGGCCCACTTGTGCGGCTGTGCGGCTGATCTGTGCGGGCGCACTGCAAATATCGGCCCACTAGTGCGGCTGTGCGGCTGATCTGTGCGGGCGCACCGCAAATATCGGCCCACTTGTGCGGCCGATCTGTGCGGCCGTGCGGCTGAACCGTGATGCGCTGGTTGTCTTGATGTTTTTTCCTGCGAAAGTTGTTTCTATTGCGACACCGGCCAATTATACACATCATACTCTGCTGATATTATACATGAACAAAAAACAAGTTGCACGACACGAAGTGCCAGGTAAATTAGGAGTGTGGAAACACAACTCAAGAGGAACAGATGCGCTGATAAGAGTGACAACAGAGAGAGAGAGATACACATAAAGCCTCCATTCACGGTGGCGGTTCCTCCGCGGAGTATCTAGTCAGTTCACGGAGGCCCACCTTCCGGGAAGGAACCGTCCATTCACGGAGTCCGTACCCCACCTCCGTGAACTGACTAGTTCGTTCGCGGAGTCAGTCAAAATTTTCAAATACTCTGCTCTGCACGCATGTGTGTGCATGCACTGGCATGTACGTACACTCAGCTGGTTCTATGCAGCTGAATTCAATCAGCGCAACCGCATACGTTCAGCGCAGCGCAACTGAGTACGTTCCACGGATTCTATCGTACTAACAATATGCACCGCCTTACATCTACCATCCCACATCAAATTCGGCCATTCAAAAAGGCTAGCCATCGAGAACTTACTCTTCGAGAAGCTGCTCGTCTTCAGTCCCCTGCTGAGCTCATCCAAGTACGTTAGAGGTGTAAAGGCAACTGCACGACTGTTCGTTGCATGTGTTTCAAAGCAAAAGCCGAGTGCACACTTCATTGCCATGGCCGAGATGGTGGGGTGCAGTGCATAAATAATGGACCTTCTGCCGCGCAATCAGGTACTTTCAATCCTTGAACGAAACACAAGATCAGCTCCACCGATGGAGCACAGTGTAATTGTAGTTGCATCAGGACGTCCAAGAGGCATCCTATTGTAGGGATCACGATGATGTATAGATTATTTATCATTTTTCATTGACTCCGTGAACTGACTAGGTACTCCGCGGAGGAACCGCCTCCGTGAATGGACTAGAACATCACCTACGGCATCAGACGAACCCCGGCCCGCCACTATCAAAACCCAGTCTAAGTAAGACTCAACATAGTAATCCAACAAGGAGGGCAAACAAGACCAAACTGCCAGTCTTGCATTGGATGATCCCAGTCCAATCGAGATCAATTGCATATCAATAGTTAGTATCATCATAATCATTGTCATCATCCTAATTTTCATCGGGCATCCCTCCGCTGGCGCTCCAGAAACAATCACTTGTGGAAACCCAACTTGATGCAAATCTCACGATTTTATACACTCCACCGCTTCCAGCCCATCAGTCTGGAATCTATTTCGCTTATCTAAGAGGATAATTTTGCACTGGGAAAAGAGTCTTTTGACCCTGGTTTTGCGAACAATCACGTACGATTAAACTTGTTGAATTGTCTATCGTACACGAATAATTGTCTAACAAACTATCTCAAGGGAGAGTCCATGCCTTGTATACAGGAAAATTCTGGAGGTTCCGTGGAGTAGTGAAAGTGGCTGTTGCTATAGGCTCCGGGACGCGGTCAGCTCGAGGGTAAAGTCAGATCTCGAGAGGACGGACTATTGACATAGTCGGATCTCAGTTGGATCTCGGGTAGATTATTTCTCACCAAACTCCGACCGAAGCGATGACCTCCGTGACCTGATTCCCTTGTATATAGACGATGTATACTATCTCGTTAGAAAGACATTACCTTCTGTTCTTCATCGCAACAGCAGATTTTGTCAGAACACCGCGTGATTCTTTTTTTATACCTGCTCACCTCCGAAGGCTAGTTGCGGCAGTAGCTAAGCACACATAGATAGAGAGCACTAGCGTAGTAAAGCCATATCCCTGCGTTTCCAATGTCGTTCCAGCTACCTCCAAACATACTGGCCTGACAGGTAGGTGAAGATAAGGGGTCACTCTAATCAGGAGACAATTTATGTATTGACGGCAGAAACCAATCACAACCTCGAGCCAGTTCCAAACTTGAAGTTATCACATAGTCTGTATTTTGTGTTTGCAGCATAGAAGTTTGAGAGAATGTATCTACCCCGGAAACGCCCGATGATAGCGCCAAACCAGAACGCCTTCAGATAACAACATATCGCATCAGAGAGTACTAGTGCAGCTAAAGATATAAGGCCACAAGGAGAGCTAACTTCTGTTCCGATTTACTAGCGTCAGCAGCGGATCTGTTGAAATACTGATTGCTAGAAGCTTGATTCTGCTATCTAAGAGGGCCAAAAGGCCATATATATACGGTACGAGCACGTACGCACTCATCTAAATGTAGAGACGGCTGAGCTCCGTCAGGCCGTGCCAGAGCCTGCCTCGTCAGCCCGTATGAGAGCCAGCCCAGTCAGCCCGCATGAGATCGATTTATGCAACACAGCCCCCTCTTGCTACGCTCGGTGGAGCAAGAAACAAACTACCAAACAAAGATGATGCACAACCTGTGATTCCTATAGTAGCCTCCTGAAAATTCTGCTTGAGTTGTGGGCAGCCAAAGAGTACAACCACAGCCTGAAGATGGCCATCCATATAAACAAAGAAATCTGTTTGCCAAAAGACAAGTGAAACAACCTTAAACTGGTAAATTGACCTCCAGCTGACCTCCATTACCAAAAACCAATTGCGTTTGGGAACTGTGTATGCTAAACTGTAGTAAGTGCTTTCATCAGTCTGTGTGTATAGTAGAGTAGTTAATAATTTGGCGTGTGTGCAGATCGCAACAGTGAAGATGGCAAATTCCAACCTGCTTGGTTCGAGCTTCTATTGTTCCCTTGGTGATAAGAGTGAGAGCTTGCAGATTGATGCAGTTGTTTGTCAGTGATGAAAGTTAATCTCATGAATGACTTAGGGATGTTGAAGTGATAATTTCACAAATGTGGAAGCTGCTGAAGGATTGAAGAATTCGGCCTGAACAGTTGATAATGTGATGCTGCCTCGCGTCCATTAGTACCACATAACTGCTCCACTTTTGAGAGCCGAACATACATGGCATCTAAGTGACACGTGGTCCATATTGTCATTGGCTCATTCAGAATCCACGTATGCTATAATACTATTGCCAATGCCAATGCCTATGGTGTTCACTTTGAAAGGATATCAATAGTCCCCTATTGATTTGAAATAGTAAGGAATTTACTTCACAGAAGGAATAAGGTTGGAGAACAGCCACCAAGTGCGAGACCAAGGAACATCAACCTCATTCAGGATATCTGCCTAAGTTTCATGGAACGCATACAGTACTAATCCTACTAATGCATGACAATCTGGGTTGTCTTTCAATTCCTTCTCCTTCTGATTATTGGGGAAGTCAACTATTAAATTGGGATCCATGAACCTGGAAACACTGCTAGTGTGCCCAATGGCAAATTTGCTCATCATTGTGGTGATATTGGCTTTCGAACTTTGACTGATGGCAGTTGTATCCTGGTGGATAATATATGGGGAGAAATTTGCATGCTCTGTAATGGTTCTAGATTTTATATTTGTTGCAGTGTTTAAACCTAACTTTGATTGCAGTGTTACTACTACCTGCCAGGTATGACAAGGATAAAGTGATAATATCAAGTAGTATCTAAATACCATAAGAGTAGAGATAGAAGTTGGGTTCGGCAATGGTCGGTACGGACTCAAGTCACAGCAGACATATATTGAAATTGTTATAACATATCAGTGTAGTATATTTGTGACCATTGCGAGCTTTCCCATATGTGACAATACTTTGTGGGGTGTTGAGGCCTTCTCACAATCATACTGCTAAAGTCACATACATATTGGCATTGTGGAATTTGGCATTTAGGAAAGCTGCACCTATAATGAAATTGTCTATATTGCAACTGAATCTACCAAACAGAGCAAGGTGATACCGTAAAACAGTGAGTGATTGCAATTGTTTATATATCTCACTGCAGTCTGCCTGTCAATGAATCTTCAGGAGTTGCTATCCATTAAAGCATGTGCAGCCAATTGGGTTGAGTGTTATTATGGAAACCCACTTTGAGCCAATTGGGTTAACTTGCAGTTGCCATACTGCATGGGAGTTGTGAGTGAAGAAGATTTCATCAAGCTGAATTGATGAATATTCTTCCTGCATAGTTGTTTGTCAGTGATAATAATCTCTGCCATCGATATCTGGGGCTGATGTAAATGTCACTTCTATCAATGCGAAGGTTGCCTCTGTGCAGACTTCACCGGGAAATGTTGAGATGAAACTTGCTATAGGTGAATGGAAAGATGCATATGACACTGGGAATGGACTTAAATTCAGGATTGGGCCTGCCAAATACCAGGATGACTGCTCCTCTCGTTGGAAGCCAGGGTGTGTGGACAATGTGTTCTCGGTGCTTATCAAAAGTGTTATGTATGTGTGTTGTCAATTGTTTTTCTAACTGCATAGGTTGAATATTTTGTCATCTGATGGGTTTATTCCTATTATCATTTGCCTTGATATAATTACTACTTTCTGTGAGTGAAAACATATCGATATTGACCTTCTTTCCACAATACTACTGTTCCATCAGTGCATGTCGTTCATCCTTCAACATAACTTCTGATTGGGCATACAGCTGTGGCAAAGTAGAAATACACATCCTCTAAACTTGCTTTGAATTGTGGGTGGAGCCTACCATCATATAAAGAATGTAATTTCAGGGCAGAACATGCCCCGGCATGATTGGACATTGGTATTGTGTCAGATAGAGATATACTGCAAACAATGTAGAGTGTGGAGAGGAACTTGATATAACACATCATCTGTATTCTCAACCTTGTTGCCAGAGATATATTTGGCCAACACAGCCATACATCCCGTCTTAGTATCAGCATGCGTGTTTGCGGACCAAGTTTATTTGTCCCCGGCCTCCATGATGTAGGTACTGTGTGGTATCAGCAGTACCCATTTTGATTCTAAGTATTGACGACATTCACTCCTAGTGCAGACATTGCTTGCATTCATAATCATTCCTGCAAATTCACATAAACAAGAAAATGTATTTCCCTGTGCGATGTTCCTCATTAGTACTGCACAAAACAATGTGGATACATAACTGGTAGGGTCCACAGTAGGTGCTACTGGAAACAGTAATATCCTAACTCAATTGGGCTATAAACACCAAGTGCGAATCAAAAAAACCTGACAACTCCAGACACATTTTGAAGTTGTCCAAATTCACCTATATTTTTACATTACCTGCGAATGAACACAGAGAGAAGACAGAGATAATCTTACATGGCAAACAATGTCTGTTTATAAATAATTTGTCTGCCACCATCCAATTATTCCTCAGACTCCAATGCACCATCTACATCTTCCTCCATTTGCATTCTCATCACTGTCAAAACGCTGTGCCATCCATCCCCACCACATTATCTGTCATTGCAATCAGTGGGAGTACTTTCTCCTCACCGCAAACTCTACTTCTTTCACCTAAGAATAACCTCACAACATTCGTCCATCTATTATTGTTGCACAGATTCTGTAATTCTACTTTGTGTCAGAAATCCAACCCACAGATACTCCCAAGTACTTTGCCATCACTTGTAAACCCAAGTAATTACAGTTTCTGCAGCCTAGAATCGTCATCTTGGTAGAATCTGGTCCAATGGTCTGCGGTTTTCTGAATATGTCTGATCGAATTCCACCATAGTCTGAACTATGTTGTCAAACTTCACTGGTTCCCATGTAAGGGAGTCATCTCCTGTCTAACAAATAAAATTTTGCACCAGATTCCAGTACACCCAACTATCTGCAACTGAAGAACCTTGATAGACTTCCCTACTGTCTACGGTAACTGGGAGTGGGGAGGTTACATTGTATCCACCCCGAGGGTGATCAACTGGTGGAGTTAACAATCATATTTGTTGTATATGGTGAATTCACCTAGATACAAGATGATGCAATGAGTATTTAGTTTGGGATACCTGTGTCAGAACTGAATACGTTCGTTTTGGCAGGGGAGCACTGCTATCTAGCAATTTCACCCAAAGGCAGATGGGATTTCAGCTCCTGCCGTACCATAGTAAGTCTGGATACAGCATGAAAAATATTATCAACAACAACGCTATATGGACCAAACTGCTTCTATTCTCACCGCCAATTATATGTTGTCATTGGTAAGTGTTGTAAATATAACTAGACTTGAGAATATTCACCAAACATTGATGCGGAAGTATACAGCCTATTAGCACCTGACAGGGAGCATTGGCCGGTGTGCAGCAGTATAAGGCTATGGCATACAGAATATGGTTAGTCATGGACATGAGTGCGGGTAAGGGTGGAAGTACCTTGTATGTTATTCTGCACGAAGTGTAGTCACTGCCGTGGTGTGCATCTACGGCTGGCAGTTACCTCGTTCTGGACCCCTCACCTGACAGCCTGGCATCCCTAACCATTTATATTTGTCAATGCTGTTACATTATCCCCTTCCTTTAGGGTAGAACTCCCGGTCTGCTAGGTTCAGGCAGAAAAAATGAAACAACCTTGGATCCTAATGGTGATAACTATCGTGCAGGGTAACCTTCATGCACTCGTGGAAACTACACATCCAATTCACTAGACTTCCAGAGATGGTATAAACTGTGCTGTCACCCTTTGGAGTGGACCAGGTTCTAATAGACAATAGAATAAAATGAAGGTATAGCCAAATGCAGCTAAATGTCCAAATTTGCATTAAAACATCCGACTGGTGTTATCTCTGGTGCTGATTCGTGTTGTGGTGATAGAACTTGTGGATCAGTTCAGGGGCATACTGGAGGCTTTCAAATGTCTCCCAACTTGTATGTATGTGTCTGTATCTGGCCCGCGAAAAAGGTAGTGCACCTACTGGAACTCTGCTGATGCATAAGATTCTGTTTGACCTTCCAATCATCGGCTACTACAACCTGTGGTTGACAGGCATATTGTCTTACGGCACTCGGTGTTTCGTGATTGAGCCACGACACTTGGAAAACATTGTAATTCAGCATTGTTTTTGGTAAGTTTCTCTTGTAAGCATCCTTGTTGATGATTTTACTTACTATATACGGTCTAGTGTGTATATAGTCAACTTTCTTTGACAGTCCAGTTGATTGGAAGTGTCAAGTTGAGAGACAAACTGTGTGCCCGATCTTAATAGTCACGTCCTTGGTGCAATCATATTTGATTGCCAAACCTGGGGTTCCAACAAGGTCTCCCAGAGAAGTCTGTTGGTTCTCTGAATTGCCGATACCATTGAATCCGGCATAATGGCCAAACCTATGTTTAATGGAGATTTCGGTGCCATGAACTGCATTGACAGGTGGCAGTTGGCGAAGAATAGTGTCATCCGTGTTGAGTGATAAATGGAACTGTTGTAAGCCAACTATACTATAGGTAACAATTCAACCCAGTTAATCTGGACATGGTTGCTGAAGGCTAGAAAGTAAAGGTTGATGGTATGGTTTTGCGTTTCCATTTGTGCTTTGGTCTGTGGATGGAAAGTTGTCGACAGTCAATGACTGATGCGTAGGTAGAAGAACAGTCGTGTCCAGAATCGGCTTGTAAACTCCATTCCGTGGTCGGTAACAATAGTCAATGTGCCGCTACGGTTGCAGCTATCATGATCGAAAAACATTTCCGCTATCTCTCGTGGGTCAATGTACTCCTTCCGGGGGAACTAGAAGACCGTTTTCGTACATTGATTGACAACTACCAAGATTCCAGCATACCCAGCTGGGGCTGAATCATGGAGGTCTGAGAAGAAGTCCATCGTAACTCAATCTCAACATTGCGATGGTAGAGATAGTGGTATATTTGTTCCCTGGTTATTGTGCCATGGTGACATGATTTGGTGTCATTGATCGCATCCAGAGATCGATTTTTGTGCAGTGGCACTCATTGCAGGCCAGTAAAAATGCTGGAATACTAACTCAACCGTATTGAGAGCTCTGAAAAAATCGCAGTCCGGGCTGTCATTGCACAAGAGTATGACTTGCAAATTAGATCATCTACAGAGACTTATATCCTTCATTGGAAGGTGAGAACTGTTGCAGTGACTCTGCATTCATTAGTGGTCGTCCTCTGGTTCATTGAGTATATTCAGGTCAGAGTTATCCATGATGGTAGTGTTGACGATCCTGAGGTTCACGTTGATAATGAATGAGTTGAAAGCTTGAGATGTTTGATCTTCACGAATAAGTCATTATATGGTTTACAGTTGGTAGTGGCGAAGGTTGCCCGAAGTCATATAGTCAGTATTTCGTAACCTATCTCATAGTGGTGCCTGGTTGATGGTTCCTCAGGCAGGTACTTTGTCTTCTGAAGAGTTAAATGTCAAAGTCATATGAGGATCGGATTGCCTCCCACCAATCTTTCCTTTGGTATAGTGCTTTGGAAGTTACAAAGTAAATCAAATTATTATTGTAGCACTCCATCGAGATCTCATGATTGGCGCCCGTGAGATATTGACTCCGTTGTTTCATCGTTTCGACAATCGTCAAAAGGTTCTTATGATATGTGTGAATGTTCTGTTCTGCAGCGATCCATATTTAGGTATATACATTGGGTGGTGGAACATTCCCGACTCTGTCGTACTGCTTGATGATGCCAGCGATTTGGAAGCCCCTACAATTGTTGTGCAAACTGCTACCATCTTGACTGTTGAAATGCTGGAAAATTCGTGCATCGGTGAAGTCCTTTGTAAGCCTTCCAAATAAGAGTTGGGCATTCCAAGTGCATTCCCACCTCCATGAGTCTTGTATCTTCAGCAGATTTGACATGCAATCCATCAGGTATGAATATTTCAGAATAGATTACCTGCAGATGTTTGGAAATCCGAAGAGCACTTTTATATCTCATACTGAATCCTGCATTCTGACAGTGTTTGATCTTTCACATGAGGTCTAAAACTGCGCAGATTTGGTTTGAATTGATTTCAAATCCGAGGAAGCCAACTTCCCACACTTAAAATACATACTCGTTTGCCTGGCAATATATTCCAGATTGCTGTAGGTGTTTGAACACTTTTCGAACGTGGTCTTTGTGGTCCTTCTTATTTGTCAAGACGATGAGTATATCGTCAAGGTAATATATGGCTAAGTAATCAATATATGGCCTAAATAGTCGTCAATGTGAATCAGAAATGTAGCCAGTGCTTGTGACAACCTGTGAAGGGTAACTGGGTACTGTACATAACCATTGGGATTTAGGAATGCAGTCTTAATTGTGTCGCATTGTTTGATATGGGAGAGTCAGTAGGTGTTCTGGAGGTTAAGTTGTATAAAGATCCGTGCTTCACGTACTCAATCAGGTTGTTTCGAGCTTATAGTAATGGGGTATCAATTCTTCATGGTGCACTGAATGCGAGCTTGATCTTCAACTTACAACAGTAGTCCTCCGGCTCTGTTCATCACAAACATGTTCAGCACTGCAGCTGAGGATGATGCATGTTGCTTGAAGCCATTTGCCAAGTTCATTTCAATATCAGCCTAGACCGTCTTTAATTTGAACTGTGGGTAATTGTAGATTTTGCTGGATGGCAGTTTGTAGTGAAGTTCCAGATTGATTACATGGTCAATTGGCCTGTGCTGTGTGAGTGTTCTGAAATTTTCATTGCTGAAGACCGCCACAAATTGTAGGTATAGTACATGGATATGACCGCCATCAAATGTTGTTACCATCCCCACAGTATCGATGTTTATTCCTATTCTCGTTAGCCTTGTGTACATTGTTGCATGTTTCTGTACAGTGGACATGGGCAGGGGTCACTGGTTGATTGGATCATACAGTTCTTCGTAATAGACCACAAGAGTTTTCCAGTTTCTTCCTTTGGGTGTTGGCAGCCGGTAGCAGTTATTGAAGCACCATTACTACCTCACTCTTTGGCAGCAATAAACTCCGCTGCTGTAATAGACGAAGTCGGGCGCAAGCGACATTGAACATAATAATGTGATGATGTCAACTGAATGAAAGGCACATTGATTCAGATTGAGCAATCCAGACTAAACAAGAAGTGGAAGCAATATCAACGTTGTATGTCGCCTGGCTATAACAGACAATGAGTTAAGCCAGTACAAAGGGAAATCATTGAAAGACAAACAACATCGCTTTATATACAGCTTCTCTGCCACTCTGGAATCATTCTTCCTCCTCCAATGTACCATTCAAACCTCAACTCATTATGTTACAATAGGTCCGATATTCCCAGCCGGCCTTTCCCAACCATCCGGGCTTCTCTGGATATGGTTGCTGAAACTTCTCCATTGTCGTTAAATCATCGATAAACTTTGTGGGTTCCCATGTCGAAGGATCATACACAGACCATGGTAGCGTATAATGCAACTGGCTTTGGTATATTCAGCAATCGTCAACGCTTGAAATCTGGTACTCTTCTTTACCGTCAACCTCAACTGATTGTGGCAGAATAAATCTCTCCCAAGCAAGGGGATCACTGGCAACGGAGTTGAAAAGCAATACAAGTTGTACTTGATGAACTCCTATCAAGTCTGGGAGATGTAACTCACCACCATATCGGGATATCAGGAAGACTCCTGTTTATGGCCCAAGTCATTTTAAATCCAGATCCCATGTAGGTTATGTAGTTTGGGTGTGTCCAGAATCTAACCACAACTGGGACCATCCCAGTATATTCCATGCTGCGGTTCGTTCTCCATTGGCTCACTCCTGTAGTAATGTTTGACTCTGTCTCATCTCTACTTGGAGGCGTTCTTGGATTTATTGCATTGTTGCTTGAGGCTGAGCAGCATCCAGGCATGGGTGTTCCCAGTAAACGGTTGGTTATCCAAAAAACGACATGCTAGGGTCCGTACTCTGAACGGCAAAAAACAGGGCGCATTTTGGTGTTTCCCAGCTCCTATTGTTCTCGGCAAAGTCAGCCATTGGAAGACACTTCACCAAATCATCCTTTGGGTGATTTGCAAACCACCAAAAGTAATGTTCCGTGGGGCACTCATTCGTGCTTGCTGGCTATGTTGTTTTGCATGGAATGCTGTTGACATTCTTCGATTAATCGCTAGATGACTACATATCTTGGTCAAAAGGTTGTTGAAAGCCGAGGTACCCTCTTTGTGATAATCGTTGCCGGTACTGGGTGATGGCGTACCACCATCTTCCGGAACAACCCACCCAATCTTATCACATATACTGTTTTATCGCATGGGATATAGTGTCACATTGTTGAACGCCTATCTACTACAACCCAAATTGCATCGAACCCCTTGCACTGTGGTAACTCCATCACACAACCCATCGTGATATCTTCCCACAGTGAGTAGGCCACCGGGCAAGATTAAAACACGACAAACTTCCAGTGTCGAGAACACAGCGACTTTTATCAAGTACGGCAATTAAGTCAAATGTGGTCGACATTGTGTCTAATTTCTTTCCCCTAATACCAGCGGCTAACAAGGTTCAATGTCTCCACTCATCCTGGACGTGCTACGAATACTATACCCTAATGTTTCTGATCGAATCGTAAATAAAGTGCGCCAATATCCGGTAGATACAGATTTCCTCGATATCTTATTTTCCCTTCCTTCTCTATGCATTCTGGAAGTATAATCTCTTTGAGTATACTATTTGTCTGAATTACATTGAATATTTTTCCTTATAGTGGGACAGTTTCATATGGTTCTGCCCTAAGGATGGGGACAGAAGGACGGACCTGAGATGATGGCCTGTCTGTTCAGAAATGCAATTGTTCGGGTATATTCTGCGTCTTTCGAATTACTGGTTGTATATTTTTTAATATCTCATCTCCTTCTGGAGGGAGGTCTCCGGGCCTCCATCTTAAAGCATCCGCTTTGGTGATCGACTTTTCTCGCCTGTAGACCATTTGGCAGTAGAATTGAATGCAGTACTCGAAGTATCAGGCCTTTCTCTGAATCAAAAAAAATATTTTTGTAAAAACATATTCGAAGTTTGTTTGATAAGTTAACAACTGAATCTGATATGCTGCTCCTTGACACTCTGGTCTCCATTCCTCAAGTCCCTTGTTAATGGCCATAAGCTCCTTATCGGTTATATCATAGATGTATTCGGCCAGTGTATATTTCTCAAAGAAATCTGTAATTGGTACATGACCAATTCATTGTCATGCTGGGATACTACTCTAGCAGATATCCACACGAAGGCATCTGTTTCACTAACAACCTTCTGATCATTGTCCTGGTGGTGAAGGACTTGCAGTGTGTTACAAGCAGTAACCATAGTCTGGAAAATGAGTTGTTGAGATTCCAACCGGAATGGTTCGGCTCGTTTAGTAAGTCTCATCAAAGGTTCTGCTTGCTCTGAATAGTTGGGGGTAACACGCCAGTAAGTATTACAAAAACCTAGCAATTGTTAAACGTCAAACAGGTTGTTTAACCTGCCATTCTTTCTGTTGGTTTTCTTGCTCTGGTCTGATATAGTATCGACTATATTTTCATTTATTGAAATGCCTTCCGTTGAAATGATCAATTCTAGGTATTTCACAGTTTCCTTATGAAACTCAAAATTTTCAGGCATTAGGTAAAGTCCGACTTGCTAAAGGCTGAGCATTACCCACATAACATGCTCCTCAGGTTACTGTTGCGAGCTACTGTATATCATTATACAGTCCAGAAATCTCCACGACAATAGATCGAATGATTCTCCTCTGGTGTTCGTAATACAGTTCTTGATGTGCAAGGGGGCATTCGTCGTCCGAAATCACATAACTGTTTGTCCACTCAAAACACAGATCCTAAAGAAGGCTACTTTACATGGGGAAACTTCCGTAACCCGCAATAGGTTATAGGACCAAGAAATCCCAAGTTTTGTGTAAATCCAACCATGCTGGAGGAGATTTAATGTTTCTCGTAATGAAGCAAGGTGATAACAATTCATTATATTATTATTGTTTGTATCCCTATATTAGATGCAGAATCAGAGTCCTGCACCAATTTTTTTTGCGAATAAATGTGGTGTTTAACCTGGTGAGAAAGAGTGGGGAATGAATCCCTTCGACATATGCTCATCTAGCCTTTCCTTAAGTAATACAGACTCTGCTGTCTTCAATGAATAGAGACGTCCTGATGTTGCTGTTTCGCCTTCTTTCAATTTTACCTGATAATTGATCCCTGGTAGATGTGGAGGGAGTTTTTCTGCCAAAACTTTATTAAATAACAATAAAAATTCATGGAACTGTTTGGAGACATTCGTCTCCAGGGGTGGTTCATTCAAATCGTTGTGTTCGATCACTTTATTAATATCGTTTAATGAAGCATTCACCATGGTAGGATTGTCCTGTTGTGCTGTTCAGGAAAAGCAGGAGCCATTAAGCATCATGAAGTATCCTCGAAATGGTCATAATGGTCAAATAGGTGGTTTGAAATCATCTCCCTTCTTGGAGTAACTGTGTTGTTGAAGCTCCTGTGCGATTCCTTGTACTGTAACTGTTCCATCGTAGTTAATGTATTGTGCACTATTGTGAACCTAATGTAACAGTATTTGATACAAATCATACTGACATGTCATGTAATCATAGGCAGGGAATTCCGAGAAAGATGTCACGAAGACTGGTTTTGTACTAAATATAACAAATCTCTGCTTATGGTCTCGTATCCTCATCCCAACTTGGGCAATATTTGTCATATCTCTGGATTTGATAGGTCCTCCATCAATGTCCTCAACCGCTCATATTTGTCTCTAATACTTGTAGTAGTATCTGATCATGTCAAGCAAAATTTAGATCCATACACGCAGTATCTGGAGGTTCTCAGTCAATCAGCATGGGTGTCAGTATTTTTTGGGTATCCATGGGCGAGGTACAGGTTATAACTAAATGTTTCCCTTCCATTGTTCCTTCCAATTCCTCCACTTTGTTGACTGGCAGACATGAAATTGCAAAACATTTTGACGCATCTAAAAGAACAATTTTTCTGTCAATCACACAGCCATCCTTCGTGGATTGACTAAATCTTTTACTGATTCATCGGAACATCACCTGATTCGTAGGTAATTTACCTCCTCAACCAGCCGACTTGAACATCTGAGCATTCTTCCTTGCCGAATATTCTGTAGCCTCATGGTTGACCCCAATCAATATATTCACCTCCCATCAGGAAACATTTTTGCCCTTTATTCCACCTAAATTATATGTTTGACAGCACAGAGATTCGTTGGTACTGGTTCCGTATATCCACAAACCATTCCAGCAGGAGACACTACCGGATTCATCTGGGGAGTTGTAGCTGTAAAAGACGAGGTGAAACCTATTACTCCTCCTTTGTTCTGTACTGCCTTCTAGATCTGACGCTACTGCCTTTGAATAGCCTATGGCTTACATATGCTCACGAACCGGAGGAACTCCTCAGGCATAGCTGTATACTGGAATTAATCCTTCAGTGATTCCGACAATCCTATCTTAACTGCATATTTCTGTGCGAATGGATTTGTGTCCAGATCTGCTGCAACCATTTGAAACTCAGAGATGTAGTGGAAGAACAATCAGTTCTTTTGTTTAAGCACTCGGATCTTCAGTTTCACCTTGGCCACATTGTTGGGATCTTCAAAAGCTGCTTTCAGGAGTTCAATAAAAGGTGATTGGTTTCCCAACCATATTGTTGCGTCCTCCCTGACATGTGGTTAAATCTTAACTGTGGCTACCCGAATTAGGTTGTGGAATGTTTTACACATCTTGGAGTATTCCTCAGGACAGCTGGCAGGCTTTAGTCAAATGATCATTTGTAGTTGTCCAATCTAGGCTCTCAACTGAGTTAGATTTGACCATACAAAGTCCAGGGAGGTGGGAACTTCGTTGCCTTTGTCTTCCTGGCCCTGGGGAGCGTCCGGAGTTGCCCTTGCTACCAGGGTTAGGGCATTGGAAAGTTGCATCTATGTCTTCTCCCTTTCCGCTTGAGGTTGTTTCCGATCCCGGGGCATCCCAACTTGGTCTGCTCATAGTTTCTACTGAGTTCATACAACAGCTCGCAATTTGCTGTATTCAGTGAGGACTTCCTCCAAGGGGTGTATCAAGCATTCCATCTCGCAGTGGTTGAAGGTCGGTTGTAGGAATTAATGGCTGTTCAGGTGTGCCATTTCCTTCTGTAGGGCAATGATATCTATTCGGTGCTTGCACCCCATTTTTTTCTCCATCAGTGGGTTCCATGTTAAGGGCCACTAGTAACAATAATTCCTGATATACCTGCAATCGTTCATGGGTGTCTTCGCATACGAACCTGCGAGCTGTTACATTTAGGTGTCTTCACATTGGTGCCTGGTCGTCTTCTGTCACCAGGGCTGATCGGTCATGATGATTTGATTACAATATTGCTAAGAACTTGGCAGATCAACTGGAGCCAGTGATAGGCTTCGAGCTTGGAGAGGGTTACAATCGGTGCTATAACAACAATCCGCGGGATTTTTAGGGAGGTAGCGGCTACTGCTGCTATTGCTGCGTGTTCAACAGTCGAATCTATACCAATGCAATTGTGATATTTGCACTGGCAGGGTTCCTCACGATCGCAATGGAACCACCACTGTGCTCGCAAATATCTAGTCCAGTACTGTCTAAACACCTGGTGGTTGGTATCAAGACCTCCATCTTCTCTGGCTGTATCTGCCCAATGAACGTTGCAGAGAAGGGAACGGGTGACTGCTTCCAGATCCAATAGTTTTTCCTGAAAATTTGCTGCAAATATACCTTTGATACTTTCAGATGCATTCAATGGTTCGGGTTCAAAATCTTCACAGGGGGTTTGGGCAAAGTCAAACAAGCTAGTTCGTGAGATGCAGTTAAGGTCAAACTTTGCAATTTGAAGATAGGAATCAATGCGGGTACCTCGAGATATCGACTGCAGTCAGCATTGACTCGAAGTCGAAGCAATTGACACACATGTAAACCGAACTGATGTTAAATAGATGTACTGATCAGGAAGCGGAATAAGGTTCGTAACAATTCAAGTTTCCTCTGGTGTGATGTAGGTACAGTCCACATCAGTTATGATATCCCGGGACTTATTCTAGTATCAGCATCATGGTATCGCATAGGTGAGATTCAAAACATGATTGTTATCTTGTAATCAGAACACAGGGCTCGATGGTTCGTATCAAGCAATCAAGTCAAAATTTCAAGTTGAGTTTGTTTCACAGAGTGTTGCTGCTTTGCTATTCAAGAACATAAGGAAAGAGAGAACAAAAGGAAATCCTCCAAAGCCAAACAACCTGTCTTTATATAAAGTTTCTCAGCAACCTTCGAATCATTCTTCATGCTCAGATGTACCATCCGAATCGCAACTCATGATCTTATTCAACCAGAACATACTTCGTTTCAGTATCACCACGCCAGGACATCCAACTTCACAACACCTCAGCCCACATTAGGATGTCTGTATAAGATTGCACAATCTGTAATGAGTGGGATTGTGCGTAGGTGTTATTGGTAACAATAATGTTATATCCAAAATCAGAACAAGGCACAGGAATTTGGTATTGAGCAATCAAAAAAAGATCAAGAATAATGGCTGTTCACAGTTGTCTGTTGATGTGTTGTACAAGGGAACGAGTAAAGAGGGAACAATAGGAAATCCTCCAACGCGAACAACCTCTCTGTAAACACAATTTGTCTGGTGTCTTACAATCATTCCTCATGCTCTGATACACCAACCGAATCTCGGCTCATAATCATACCCACCACCAACACAGCTCTTGTGAGTACATCAACCCCACATCGTCCAACTTCGCACCACCACAGAGCAATTCTTTATCATTTTACACGAACACACGTCCGTGTCGAACCAACCCCATGCTCCTGTTGCATCTCCCAACCTCTCTGTCATTTTGTAACACAACTCCTCCACACTCTTCCCATTCTATCACTCATGGCGCTGGCTGTGAAAGTATCATCCCCAGGGGCCGCATGTCCTTTCAACGGCTTTTCCAATTGCCCAGGCTTCACTGCGTGTCGTTGATGAAACTCAGCCACTGCTTCTTACCCGTTGCCAAGTTTCACAGGATCCCACGTCAGTGAGTCATACGCAGTCCATGGTATAAGATTGTCAGGACATTGCCATGTATGCGTAGTTAAGCTTGGCGGGCGGTCACCTAAGTTGTCCAGCTGTGGGTCACCGGCAGCATTATATGGACATCACGACGGAGACTTAGCTCTCTACAGAATATCATACAACTACCTTCCACACTAGATATCACTCGCACCAATGTGCAACCGTATACCATATACTATGTCTTTATACTGCCAAGAACTGGTATATTAGCCCTTACACTATATTCGGTATTTCAGCAATGCGATACGTGTCACCGATGAGATCATGTGAAATCACACCGTTAATTGCCATGTAGTGATCCTTACAAAATGCAACTAATACAGTTAATTATCCCCCATGCCTCCACAGAGAATACAGGGAAGTAAATTCAGTATGCCTGTAAGGGCACGTATGACAGCGTCCGGCTAAGTAAGAGAATAGATTATACTTGTAGGGATACGGTTGCAAACGAGGTCAGAGTGATCTTACGTGTATATGTGTATAGTAAGATTCTCGGTAAGGATCATGATCCTAACGAGCAGTCTATTTAAGGTTGTCGCTTACCCGGCCGCATGACATGCCGGCATGCCAACACTAACCTCTAGCCCAAGACCTCACCGTTACATTATCCCCTATCTAGCCGCAGATCACCTGGGCTGCATCTTCGCATACAAGGAAAGGACAAACAAACAACAAACAAAAACAAATCGCATGATCGTCCTGCGGATATGGCGCACAGGGAAACTCCACCTCCACTTGACTGTGATCTGAAGGTGATAAAACCTGTGCCGAGGCCATTTGTACTGGACCGCATCCAATCAAAGAAAGAAAGAAAGAAAGAAAGAAAGAAAGAAAGAAAGAAAGAAAGAAGGAAAGAACGCCAAATTGTAATCTTTCCTCTGCTATCGCGGCTTTCCTGGATGGCCGCGATGGAATTTGTCCACCAGCTCCTGCGCATTCCCGAGGTTTTCCGCTGGCTCCCAGCTCGTATGCACATATCTCTATCCGGCCCATAGAACGAGGTAATGGAGGTTCCGATATCGCCGTTTGGAGTCAAGTATAGGATCAACCTCCCACACTTCCGAGTCGTCGACGATCATTGGTCGAGGTTCATTTGGCGGCTGGCCGGCGACTGGAGGTGTGTATCGATCGAGCTGTGACACGTGGAAAACGTTGTGATTCCGCATTGTTTTTGGGAAGTCTAAATTGTAAGCATTCCTATTGATGACTTTACTCACAGTGTACGGTCATGCGCATTTGTAGTCGAGCTTCTTAGATGGCCTAGTTGTCCGGAAGTGTTTGGTCGAGAGCCACACTTTGTCTCCAATGTTGAATGTAATCTCCTTTCCGCCGGCATACTTCGTCTGCCGCTGCTGGGCTTCAAGTACGTTCTCACGGAGAGTCTGATGAGTCTCTGCCAATCCTGCGAGCGTAGCATCCGCTTGGATCTCCGATTTTAGGTGTCACGCTTTCGGTGCTTTGAACTGCATCTCGGGGTTCCGATGGTACATGGCCCAGAATGGTGTCATCCTAGTTGAAGCATGCACTGAGTTGTTGTACGCGAATTCTGCCAGAGGGAGGAGTTCGACCCAGTTGTCCTGTACGTAGTTGCTGAAGGCTCGGAGGTATTGTTCCATGGTCTGGTTCTGCCGCTCAGTCTGGCCGTCGGTCTGAGGGTGGAAGGCGGTCGAGAGTCGGTGCTCGATGCTCATGTGGGAGCAGACTCGAGTCCAGAATCGGCTGGTGAACTGCATTCCGCGGTCGGTGACGATATTGTTTGATACGTGATGCTTGCAGATCACATGCTCGAAAAACATATGTGCCAATTCCGGTGAGTCGATATTCTTTCGGCAGGGTAGGTAAATCGACTGCTTCGTTAATCGGTCGACTATGACTAAAATCCCGGCATATCCCGACTTGGTTGGTTCCGGCAGGTCCGTGACGAAGTCCATAGTAATTCCCTCCCAAGGGTTGTACGGTGGTGGCAGCGGCATATTAGCTCAATATAGTGCGTGGCGCGGTGCTCTGTTGCGGTTGCATACTTCGCAACCGGCGACGTACTTCTGTACGGTGGTGTCTACTCCTAGCCAATAGAAGTCTCTAGATACAAGTTCAGCAGTCCTAAGAGCTCCAAAATGACCAGATTCAGGGTTGTCGTGGAAAAGACTTATCACTTGATTGCAGAGTGTTTCTAGCACGTATATTCTCCCTTCGAAGGTGAGAGCTCCTGCGATGACTTTCCACTGCATGTCCGCTTCCTTATCCGTGGATCCGTCTTCTCGATTAGGTAGGCCAGGGTAATCGAACTTATTCTTCATGTCAGTCGCTAGTGGATCGGTATCCAGGGCTGCCCCAATTGCTCGTAGGAGATCACAGAATGGACTGACGGTGGTTGCCGCAAAAGTTACAAAGAGTCGTGCAGTAGGTCTTTCGTAGCATTCTTCGTAATCAGCTCGTCTTGATGGTCCATCTGCAGGGTTCTTTTTCCCTTCCAGGTGTTGAATAACGAAGTCGTATGATGAAATGATCTCAGCCCATCTCGCTTGCCTCCGGGAGAGTACTTTCGAAGTTTGGAAATACTCGAGATTCTTGTGGTCGCATTGTATCAGGATCTTGTGATTGGCCCCCTCGAGATAGTGTCGCCATTGTCTCAAAGTCTCCACAATGGTTAAAAGCTCCCTATCGTACATGTCGTAGTTCTGTTTGGCAGGGGAGCATTTTCGCGAGTAGAAGTTGACCGGTCTGAGAATGCCGAAACCGTCATAGTGGTTGAGAATACCGGCGATTGCGAAGCCGCTTGCGTCCGTCTGGAAGATGATAGGCTTTACCGGGTCGAAATGATGGAGGATCAGTGCTTCGTTGAATGACTTCTTGAGCTTCCGAAACGTGAGCTCTGCCGCTCAAGTCCATTCCCATTTGCCTGGCGAATTGTTTGGTACGTCGGAGATTGGTGTCGTTACCTTGGCGTATTTGCAGATGAACCGTCGGTAGAAGTTTGTGAAGGCTAGGAGCACTTCTACGTCACGAATTGAGTTCGGAGTAGGCCAGTCATCGATGGTTGATATGCGGTCTGATTCCATGCCGACCCTGTCGGAACTGATGATAAATCCAAGGAAACCAATTTTTGAGGCTCCAAATTGGCACATTTTGGCTTTGCAATAGAGGCCCAGTTGGCATAGTCGCTCTAACACTTTTGTATGTGATCTTTGTGTTCCTTCTCATTGGTCGAATAGATCAGTATGTCGTCTAGGTAGCATACGGTAAAGTCGTCAATAGAAGGCCGTAGGCTGTCGTCAATGTAGGCCAGGAATGTGGATTGTGCGTTCATTAATCCGCAGGGCATGACTCGGTATTCGGACTGGCCGTGGTGGGTCCGGAATGCAGTCCTGTATGCGTCTCCTTCTTTAATCCGGATGAGGTGGTAGGCGTTCCGGAGGTCCAGCTTAGTGGATATTCGAGCTCCGCGCATTCTGTCAAACATCTCCCAGATATGGGGTAGTGGGTACCGGTTTTTGACCGTCACCGAATTGAGCGCCCGGTAGTCCACGCATAGTCGTAGGCCGCCGTCTTTCTTCTCTGCAAAAATATCGGTGCTGCTGCTGATGATGATGACCGCTGGATGAAGCCGTTTGCTAGGTTCGTATCGATGTATGCCTTGAGAGTTCGGAGCTTGAATTCCGAGAGGTTGTAGATCCGTCCGTATGGTATCTTAAATCCCAGTTCCAGGTCAATTGCATGGTCAATTGGGCGGTGTGGTGCCAGCATTTCAGCCTTTGTCTTGCTAAAGACGTTCACGAATTCCGAGTACATTGCTGGGATGAACTTCCCGTCGTCTGTAGGTACTCTTTTGTCTGCTGCTTCTGCTTCACGTTAGTTTAAGTGTTCGTGAACAAGAAGGTAAGGAGAAGAAGGAAGTAATAATCCAGGAGGCCTTGTAGTTAACGGTTCGCCCACCAAGGAGCCAAGCCCCGCCGTCCAGTCACTCCCTTCAGGTCTTGCCGAGCCGCTAGCAGTCATTCAAGAGTCTCCTCGGAGCAGCTCTTCTGCCACAACTACCGCCGCTGCTCCCCGCTCGTCATGTCCAGCGTTTGGGTCGGTATTACCCAGTGAATCCAAGGTGATGTCTTCCAAAGTCGCTCCCAGCAGCCCTGTGCATTCCCAAATCTGTAGGGGAAATGCTGCAATAACTACAGCGCTAGCTAGAAGCTCGTCGAATGCTGTTGCTCCGAGTGTCTGTAACCCCGCACCGCGCCCCAGAAGTTGGTCGTTGACATTGTTGTGTTCGGCTTCCGAGACCTTCGATGCCACTGCCGTAGCCATAGGTGTCATTTCCTCCACTCCACGCGCGCTCAGTGATTGCAGGGAACTCAATCGACGGGGAGCCCAGTCGATGTCAGGATTTCTTTTTTGAAACCATGGTAATGCAAGTACTAGATCATACGCGCGCATTGGCACGACTAGCACGTCTGATTGATCAACCGGTGCGGGATAGTCCAAATACTGGACCGTGATCCGCGTCTTCCGGCTGTGATTTTCATGTTGCCTCACCCCTCCGTTTAGGCCGAGGGTGGTGATGTGTGCCGCCTAATGTGATATCCCGAGTCGCTTGAGAAGCCTCGGTGCCAGAGAGATGCTAAATACGCTGCAGTCGATAAGATCCCGTACGTGTTGCATCTCCCCATTCCTGTCTCGTATTTGTACTTCATGAACTATGTGTGCCGAATCCGGTATTTCAGTGCCGCAGAGGTATTGACTGAACATTCTTGCCCTCGGCCGCTTCAGAACGACTCTTGATTTTTGTGATATCCGGTGAGGTTGAACTTCATCCAGTGTCCCCATTTGTGCCTGCGCGCCCAACTTGTCCATTCCCAGCTCCATCTAGTCAAAACTCCCCCGCCGCGCTGGATACCAGGAGAGGTATGCTAGTTTTTTGCTTGCTGAGTGTCGAAGGATGATTGGCGCTTGATTTGTTGATTGCCGCCTTTGTCCTCTCTGGCTTTGCCTTTGCCGTCTCCGGGGTTGAGTCTATCTTCAAAGTTCAGCTTGGAGTATTTCGGGCATTGGAAGGTTTTATGGTCGTCGCCGCATCGTAGGCATTGCCTGTTGGCTTTCTGTGACGCATAGACCTCTCAGTTTACCCACGGTGATGGAGGTAGATCTTTCCCGCCGCTGGATGACTTATTGGACTTGTCGGCTTTGGAAGCGTTCTTTGGAATGTGCTTCGTCTCTGAGATTGATTGTCCGAAGTTACGCTTTTTGCCGCCAGGACGAGATGACTCGCCCGGTGGCTTCTGCTGTTGCTTGTCCTACTTCTCCGGTTCAGTTTCAATATCAGCTGCTCGATCAAAATGTTTCTCAATGGAGTTGAAATTCCTGTTCGCACTGGTAAACGGCTTGAGTTTGGGTAGTAAGTCAGCCTTCAATCCCGCCCAGACCATGTCGTACAGTATCGGTGGGAACTGGACTTCGTCCCACTCTGCCTCTCTCCAATTCCACCGTAGTTGATTGGCGTATGCTCGTACGTTCTCTTTGGCGTTGTAGTACCCCTGGGGAAAGTTGTAGAATTATTTCCTAGCCACGTTGAGGCTCCGGTCCTGGTTGCCGTACATCTTCTGTATTTCCCCAACAAAAAGGTCGAAGTCGTGGAGGCATGTCGAATTGTTCATTTGTAGGTCTTGGCCCCAGGTAATTGGGTCGATCATAGTCGTCTTCTGCATGTCGCGATCGGAATGGTAGGCCCAGCTTCGAAGGTGGTCTAGGGCATATTGGACCTTGCCAGTGTCATCGTAAAGGAGGTGTTTATGAGTCCGGAAGTTCGATCGAACTGAGCCGCCATAGATATCCAGCTCTCGAGCACCTCCGCAGTAGTGTTTTGGCTATGCCATCTTAAACTTGTCCTTTGAGTCGGAGGTCGACGATCTGCGTCATTCTGATAGTTCGGTGTTATGCTGGAAAAGGAAGTCGATCATATTCTGCTGTCGCTCCACCATGTCTTCTTGATTCATCTTGGGTGGTGCAGTCGGTTCGTCGTTATCGTGCGCGTGGTCATCAGATTCTGGAGTGTCGTCGTCGTACTTGCTCTCGCCGTCGGAAAGGGGGTCCTCGTCGTTGTCGGTGATTTTCCTTCCGCTATAGGACTCTTCTTCTATTTCCGCCTCCGCTAGAACTCTAGGAGTCACTGATCCAGGGGTGATTCGACTGGTGAGACTGGGAGTGTCACGACCGATCGATGCGCGAATCGTCTCTGCGCTCCCACGCTCGTTTGCACTGCATAGAGGAAGTCTATTCGTCCCTTTTGGAGGCATTGGGTGGTCAAATGCTTAGATTGCAGGTTGTATACGTGTCGCGATGTGTCAAAAAAAACGGGTAAAATTGATATCCCGTGAGCAAAACTTATCCGGTGAGTGAAAGACCGAGAATAGTGTAAGGGCACGCATGCCAGCGTCCGGCTAAGTAAGAGAATACATTATGCATGTAGGGATACGGTTGCAAACGAGGTCAGAGTGATCGTACGTGTATATGTGTATTGTATGATTCTCGGTAATGATCATGATCCTTACGAGGATTCTATTTAAGGTTTTCACTTTCCCGGTCACATGACGTGACGGTGTGCCAACCCTAACCTCTAATCTAAGACCTCGCCGTTACAATGCCTAACATGCGTGTGAGGATGGCATCCATGAGGGTATCGCTCAGCCAAATCACCTCGATTCCTACAATCCAAGTTTCAGTAACAACAGCAGACAAAATTAATCAAGACGATGCTGGCAAAACAGAGGTTAAAAGGGATGTGTGCAATCATGATAACGAAGATGGAGACGAAGATAAAGAAGACTCAGGCTTCCCAGAAATCCAAGATTATTGAGGCCTAGATCATATCTTGTCGAAGTTCACAAAGGATGACCAAAAAGGAGATTCTTGAGCCGACTCAGATGCTACTTAAACTCTGATTCAATCAAGAAGCTGAATTGAAAGCGGAGAGCACTTGAAATGTTTCTGAACACGACCTCAGCCAAACCACCAACAAATCGGAACATTTCGACAATGAGCTCCAAAATGTTAAGATGGTTGATCCCTTATAGTACTGCAGCGGAGCAAAATAGCTGGATAAGTTTCTCAACATATTACAGTCAAACTTTGCAATTCATAAGCAGCTATCCGCAAGATGCGATCCTGATCAAGTCTAGTTTGCAGTCTCTTTTCTCGAAACCTGGATTAACCACCCAGACATGACTCCGCGATACATTGTCAATATAGACCCAGCCGAGTGGGCCCGTGACCTATGAGAGGCCAAGGACACGTATATAGAGAATCTTGAAATCTCTGGAAACGCAGTTCAAACAATGCATGGAGTTATTGCTAGCCGTCACAATTCACTGATAAAAGTCAGGCAGGAATACAAGCAACTACCAGCTGAATCAGTCTTAGGTTATGGTCACCGCTTGAAAGAACATTTTATGATAGCTGGCGGGAGCCTTATAATGCTCAAAATGGTCCTATACGACATGGCATGGGCCTGGGTGCGCTAAGTACTTAACATTCAAGTCAGACCTTTGCTCTCTATCTGCAAGGTGATATTCAACACACTCCACCAGCTCTTCCACTCTGCGGCAGCCACAGAGTTCAAATAGGACGACATGAAGCCCGGGGGAGAGCAATATCAAACGCAAGCAAGGCAGTCCCAGAAAGGCGGCGATAAGAAAGGTAATATCCTACTATCCATCTCCAAACCTGCAGAAATCACTTCTGGCATTTCCAATAATTCCAACAATACCGATAATTCTTAATCAGGTAAATACAATAAGCACAGTGGAGGCAGCCGTGTGAACTTATCCCCAGCGCCGTGCCTTTCAAAGGAAGTCTATGAATGCTCAGTGTCACGGCAGCAATACATTTGTGGTGGCAGCAGAGATCACAAAACATACCTTTGTGCCAAATACAGCAAGTCAAACCCACCTGACTAGAACTGCAGTAATAACCACAGCTTTAATGGTAAATAAATTAAGCACCAAATGTCATTAGACATGCATCAGCACAAAAAGCAGCCTACCTCTCTTGATATGTAACTCACAAGGAGAGGCTGGATGACACGGTGTTAGGTTTGGATAACTTGGCAAACCTAGCCTGATTTGCAACTTTGGATGAAATACACCTGCACCGAATCGTCTTAAAATCAACAGTGATTCTGGAATGTTGGCTGCTAGTGTGAAGATAGTACCTATGTGGCATGTGCAGAGCAGATTTGGCGCACATCATCCATAAAGTGCTTGCACGAACTGGACACAACAACATGCAGCCAGTCAAAGCATTAATCGATCGCGGTGTAATGAGAATCTTTATCTCACCGAGCCAACTCTGGAAACTCGAACTGCCACAAAAAACAGCATTCACATCCACCTAGGCTGTCAATGGCCAGGTGATGATGTCTGCAAAGGAGAGGAGAAAGGCGTGTCTCTTGGTTCAGTACATTGAATTCCTTGAACGGCTTGAAGTATCGGAGCCTGTAATAGTCCTAATGCGGGACTGCGACATAGTCTTGGGCTTGCCATGGTTGGACATGGTGAACCGAGAAATCGACAGGAACAAATGTCGATTGACAGCCCCACGAACTGCAAATGTATTGCAAAGAGTGCAGATTCCACAACGAGATCATGCATGCCCTCTGCCAGACTACGGTAGTGGAAACAGAAATGATCAGCCTGCCACAGATGTCCAACTCCTCGGCGCTTCCACATTCAGTCACCTCTTAGTTATGAAGGAAGTGGTCAAGCCATTCGCCATACGACTTGGAGAATGTCAAGGGTTTCTGGGAGCATCTCCTGCATAGCACAGCCAATGGTTGCCGCAACCCTACGATGCTGAATGTGTAAGCTGGAGCAGCGGGGGTAGCTGCAGCAGAAGAGTGACACAGTGACTGTACTGGAATGACTACTACCATCCCACTGAGACACAAAGGGAGAAACTGCACAATGGGTGCGGTCTATTGCGACACACCTTCTGATGCCCCTAACCCGGTACCCTTACCAATCTCCATTGTTCCCAAGTAGGCTACAATGCAAACAACGATAATGGGAAAAGCCGCAGACATACATAACCTGGAAGTGGTAAAGACAGATGATGGGGGTCACATCCGAGCACAACATCAAGAATTTGTTGAGGTCTTTGGAAAGGAAACGGCCGAGACACTCCCACTTCACAGGCCAATTGACCATGCAGTCCATCTGGACCCCGACTTCAAACTAGCAGACAGACTGATCAACAACCTCTCAGAGTTCGAATTGAGCCCGCTGAAAGCACACATCGAGATGAACCTCGCAGACCGCTACATTCAACGCTCATCATTGTCGGCCGCCCGGACGATCCTCTTGCGGACCCAAAAACACACAGGACTACAGTTGTGTGTTGACTTTTTGCTCTCAACCTAGGTGCGGAACGAATAGATCCCCCTTCCTCTAATGACAGACACACTCGATGGAGAGCAGGAAGCACTGCGCTTTCACTAAACTGACACTGCAGAACGTCTACCGTCTCATCAAATTCAAAGGAGGAGCCGAGTTAATAAATGCATTCCAAACCGGGCATGGTGATTTTGAATACCGAGTTATAGCCTTCGTGTTGAGAAATACGGTAGCGACGTCTCAGGCTTACATCAATGATTATCTACAGCGTTATATTGACAACTTGGCTGTTTGTTACCCTGACTCATAGTCCTATACTGAAGCACTACCAAAGCTCACAAAGACAATATCTGAAATGTGTTACACCGCCTACAGGAATTTAGGCTCTTGTGCAAGGCAGAAAAATCCCAATTGGGGGTTCGAATTGTTTGCTTTGTAGAATTTGGCAGCAATTCAAATAGAATCGGCATGGGGCCAGATCCCAGGTTGACGATTGAAGACTGGCCGACTCCGGTATCATTTCATGATGCGCAAGTGCTTCCTGGTTTCACAATCTTTTACTGGTCAGTGATTTGGAAATATGTAAATATGATGGTTCCCAAACCACAGATGCTAAAGACACAGGGCTCACACAAGTGGGAATGGACTCGGGATGCTGAACTCGCATTTCAATGTTCGGACACACCTCAGAAGCAGCAAGTACAGCTAAGTATCTTGCGATTCCACTGATTGTGGCAGTCCCTCCAATCCCTACCCCCTCCGAGATTGACCAACATATCTGGCAGTGGCAGATGTGGATAGTATGTTGGGTGCTCAGGATCAGATCAACACCACGGAGTGGCGATGGTCTCAGGCAGCAACTACCAAATGATGTGAGGACTATTGCATCAAAGCATCGTCAGAATAGAGTTCGAACATACTCAGAAGGTGTCAACTCAAGCCTAGCAGTCATTGCTTGTTGTGGCGCAGCACATGGAACCCTCAGCAAGAGAGCAGAGGTTGTGCAACCACCGCACTGAAATCATCAAGCTACAGAGGGAAAGTACTAATGTGAATACCAAGCATTTTTTGCCTCTGAACTGTGACGATTTCTAAATGGAATGGAGAATTCAGACCTTGTTGAACAATTGTGAAAAAGCCTAGAGGGGTCCAGCTGCGGAAAAAACCTCGGAAGAACTGTATGCAGACTCAGCTGTGATGACCCAAGACTCACATGAATCTGCGGGGGAAGTGAGAAACCAGTGAACGGAGTTAGTGAACACATTAACTGTGGCCGCAAGGGTACCAGTAGCTGCTCCCCACGGTCATAAAGACTAAGGCCAGAAAATTCGAGGCTACCGGGACTTTTCAGGATTGAATCAAACTCAGCTGAGATGCTGGATTACTGAACTGCAGGAGGTCATTTGAAACAAGCTCTGCAGCTTTCCGTACGAACAGTCTAAGATATAGTATTTATTCAACAGCCACAGGGGCGAATGCTGTTACTTGATATTGCCACAGGTCCGAGAGGAAGCAAACATGCGGCTGGAAGACCTCCAAGCATTCATATAGCTCCTTGAAGCAGGTTTTGGGAACACCGAGTGGGTAAGCATAGCAGAAATGAAGATGCGCAATATTAAACAAAAGTACTGCAGGGTCTCACAGTATTAATCTAAGTTTCAAGATATCCCTGCTGATCTTGATTGGAATTCATCGGCTCTCAGGAATACCTTGAGGATACTGCTATCAGCAGATATGAAGGATTCCTGCACATAAAGAAATATGCGAGAAGATCTGCCCACCTGGGAGGTACTGTTTGAAACACAGGATAAGGAGATATATAATCTTCATACACAAAAAGCGGCCATGAAGACCGGGTGAGTGTCATGTTTCTCTGCTTCACCCAAACCACTGACATTGCCGAAGTATCCAGCAATTGCACCGGCCAGAGCGGTTGCCGGATATATTGAATAAACCAAAATGGACCTCATCACAGGGACACGAAGGATTCCTGTAGAACAGCGAACAAATCGTTTTCCAGATAGCAGTTGTTTGTACAGTTGTGGTTTTAACCATTGGGCGGCCGAATGGTCGGTTGTCAAAAACCCACAGATGTGAGAAGCAGGCAGATAACCAAGTGATCGAAGTAGGAATCGTGTCCAGTTCTGAGATATTAAGAAAAGTGTACGTCAGTCCAAGAAGTATGGCTCCTAGATTTACAAGAATAGTTTTTTTCAAATGCTTTACAATGATTTGTAGTTTTGAATCATTCAGTTAGCAAGAAGGAGGTATGGAAAAGAACAATGGAAGGGAAACATTTAGTTATAACCTGTATGTTGACCGTGAGTAACCAAGAGATACCCATACAGGCGCTGATCGACTGCGGAGCTACAGGCATTCCATTTATTGATTAACATATTGCTCCCCATCAACAGATACCACTCCAAGAGTTAACACAAAAACGGCAAGTCATAGTCATTGACAGAAGAGCTATTGAATACCGGGATATTTCACACATTGGCAAAGTAGGAATGACAATACAAGACCATACAAAACAGGTACCCAGGTTCTTCACAACATTAGGACATTGTTCAATCGTACTTGGAATGCATTTCTTACGACTACACGATCTAGCGGTACAGTTCAATGAACTATGATTACATTTTACTCACCCTGTCGCACAACACATTGCCATTCAACAGCAATCACTGTCCAAGGTATAACAGAGGAACCTCTGCCATCCGTTTATCACAAGGGGGAAGCCATTTTCGTACTACACATTCTACCATTACGATCATTTTGATGTAATATTGTAAAGCTTCACGGATTTTTCTTCTTTGAAACAGTCATCAAAGGGAACTTTTCAAAGTTCAAAGCACCATTATACAACATCAATAAATCCATTGAAGCAAAAGATTTGAAGGAACAACACCTCGAGGAGGTTGACTCCAAACAATAGCATGAATTATTACCACTGTTCCATAGCGATCTGGCAGATCAACTACCTTTACAATGTTCCGGAATCGCCCACAAGGTACAATTCAAACAAGGTCACACACCAACATGGTGCCCTCTGTATTCAATGGGAAGAGTGGAATTAGTTGTGATTGAGGAAAGGCTGGAGGAGAATATTTCCAAGGGGTTCATTGCTGAGTATTAATCACACTTCACAGATCCAGGTTTACAAACGAAGAATCTGAACAGAGGGCTTCGATCGTATATTGATTTTTGGGACATTAATAGTAACACTGGTAATGTGCGGTATGCCCTTCACATGATATGCGAAACAATAAACAACTACCAAGGTATCCTGATATACGCATAGTGTAATGTCCGCTTAGTGTATAACCACCTTGGAGTTAAGGAATGGCATGAACAGTAGTGAGTTATGCTCCGCCCAAAATATGTCTTGTTTGAACCTGCAGTTATATAATTTGGTAATATCAATGCGCCCGGTGATTTTCAGTGTTATATCCATGCCGCGAAAAAGGAAGCTAAGGTTTATCTTGCAGTAACATATCTGGATGACATTTTGATATGTAGCTATGTAGAGGAAGAACACGTAGAGAATGTAAATTGGATCAAGCAACGTATTGTGGAATCCGGACTCTACCAGCCGCCTGAGTGATAGGGATTTCATATGGAACGCATAAGATTCTTGAGATTGCTTATATCAACAAATGGTATATCAATGGATGAAAATAAGGCGGACAAGGTACAAATTTGAAGATGGCAGAATAAGACACAGAATGGCTGGCTGAACAACCTGTTTGAAGTACAACTGTTTTTGGAATTTTGCAAATACTACTGACACTTTATCCCCAAGTATTCAGAGAAATCAGAACCATTATCAAGACATACAAAAGAGGATCAAATATTCTGGTCGAAGTCAAAACAGCAGCCGTCCTTTGAGAATGTTGTAAATGTTATGACTATAGCACTATTCCTTTGACATTTCGATTGTGGGCAGGACATTGTCATCAAAACAGATGCAACCGAGTATGAATGCGCCTCATTGCTGCCACAGCACGACAAAGAACCGGTTTTACATAAAGTTGCATATGTTTCCAAGAAACATACTCCGGCCGAATGTAGTTACGATATACAGGCAAATCAACCTAGAGAGGAGATAAAGCCACGACAGAAATGGATACCCAAGTGCGAAGGAGCTGGGCATCTTATCCAGTTGCAAAGGGACCATACAAATCTTCAATATTGTATGACATAGAAACTGGTCATTCTGAGATGGGCCCAAATGTCACAATTGTTCAGTGGATTTTACTACCCGAAACTGTATAGACCTGTAGAGTCAAAGGGAAAAGCAGAAGCTTTAACAAAGAGGCAGGAAGACCTCCCTGAAGAGGGCGATGAAAGATTAAAATATATGGGACAGTTGATTCTGAAGTCGCAGAACCTCTGGGAATAATTGCATATGTTGACAGACAGCTCACCCACTCAGGGCCGTCCTTCTATCCCTGGTCTTATGCAACAAGCATATGTGAATGACCCACAACCAGGAATGATATTGGCAGCAATTGAGACAAATCGTGTGCTCAAAAAGATTATAATTTCGGACGGCATACTGCAGCGAGTAATATTACAGTCTGGAGGAATCGTGTATGTACCTGGTAGTGCTGCATTACCCTCATCGTTAATACAGGAATGCCATGATAAAGTATTAGCTGTACACTCAGGAAAATGTAACACATTCGAATTTCTCAGTTGGAGGTATTACTGGAAATCTCTGCCGAAAGATGTCTATCAGTATGTACGGAATTGCCATAGTTTTCAGCACATGCGGTATACACAACATTCGACTGATGTTCTGTTTCAACCATTACAAGTGCTGAATATACCATCTGCAGCCAGATCGATGGATTTTGTTGACTGGTTACCAGAGTATGAAGTGTTCAACACATTAAGCATTATTGTAGACAGCATCTCAAAGATGCGACATTACGTCCCATGGCATACAACGATAGAATCTCCCTGACTCGGTGAGTTATTCTTTACAGAAGTGGTATGCCTTCATGGGTTACCACCCAGAATTAACTTGGATAGGGGTTCACAGTTCGCATCAACATTGTGGGGCCCGATGTGTAGTTATCTCGGGATTGATGAAAGGATGTCAATGGCATTTCACCGAAAGACAGCTTACCTGACAGAATCAGTGAATGCTAATATGGAACAATACTGTTCGGTGTTTGTTAATCATCAACAGGATGACAGTGTAAAGTGGCTTGCAATGGCCGTGTTTGCTGCGAATCATGAGATCTCGGAAAACAACCAGTAGACCCCATTTCCTACTATGCAGTGCGAGAACCCTACAATGTCTGTTGTTGGAAAGCCAACAGTGGAAAGGGATTATCGGCGCCTCGATGCCAATCAGGTTCAATCTATAACTCAACAAATCCATGAACACATTTAAATAAAAACGAAACAGAGAAATGCATAATATAAGGATGGGGCAAATCTAGGACAAACTATAGCCCCAAAAACAGAGGAAGCATGTCAGGTTTGGTTACACGCTCGACATATTTGACCTATGAGATCTATAAGATAACCGGATTTGACACAACTCTGGCCATTTCCTGTACTCTGCTGCATATCACCGTAGTCTTGTGACATGGACCTTCTTGCTTTGATACAGGATAATCGAATACAACCTCTGGCACTTCTGCACCCAGTGGACCATGATCCCCTTGCTTGGCTGTGAGTTATCCTGCCACCATCAGCTGAGGTTGATGGGGAAAAGTAGTGCCAGGTCTCAAACATTGAGTATAGCTCTAAGTATAGAACTCAGTTACAGCATATAGATCAGGGTGTATATTCCAGTGCTCCGCAGTATAAGGATATGGTATATGGTATATAGTTGCACACGGGCATGAGTGAGATCAAGTATAGAAGTAAGTGGTTCAGTCTTTGGTGGAGCCCTAAGTCTCCGCCGAGATGTCCATATGAGGTTGGTAGTTACCCGGCACTGGACAATGCACATGACCGCCAGGCATCCGTAACCATACCCACCTGACAATGCCATTACATTATCTCCCTCTTTTATGGCAGAACTCCTTGGTTGCTTAGTACAAGTAGAACAAAACAAACAACCTGCAAAGACTCTTGTATGATCTCATAAGTTCCACAATTGATCAATACCGTCAAGGGTTACTTTCCAGTGCACACGGCAACTCCATGTCCAAATGACTGGATTTCCGCAGCTAGTACAACCTGTGCCAATACCATTTGTACTGAACTGGGTCCCAACAAAAAGAAATTGAAAGATGGAAATGTGCAATTGAACTAGACCTCTATCTCTCCATTTCTCTCAATTTCTCCAATTCCAAAATCCAACTTCATTCATCTCCACGGCATGTTTGGGTAGTCGCAATTGACTCGTCAAGTTGTTCACCAGCGTTGTTGAGATTTTGGAGCGGACCCCGGCTAGTGCAAATGAGGTTATACCCGGCCGACTGAATATGGTGGTGTAGCTTCTGCTAAGGCAGATCAGAGTTAATAATCCATTCCACCTCAAATTTCTCCCAATCATCAACTATTACTGGATGTGGTTAGGAGGATTGGTGTCCTACGACTGTTGGAATGTAGTGATCGACCTGTGACCCAGGGAAGACGTTGTGATTCCGCATCGTTTTTGGCAACTGTATATTTTATGTATTCGTATTAAGGATCATACTTACCATATACGGTCCAGTAAGGTTGTACGCTAGCTTCTTTGACAGTCTAGTCTTTTGTATGTGTCGAGTCAAGAGGCGGACTTTGTTTCCGATTTCAATGGTCATGCCCTTTCCGGCAGTGTATTTCTATTGCCGTAACTGGGCTTCGAACAAGTTCTCCTGCTGTACAGGGTGAGTCTCTTCGATTCCGGATACCATTGCGTCTGCCCATGTTTCAGACCTCTTATATGCTGGGGAGTTCGGCGGCTTGAACAGCATTGGTGGGTGGTAGTGGTAGTTTGCCCATAATGGCGTCATCCGCATTAAGTGATACACAGCATTGTTGAATGCAAACTCTGCTAACGGTAACAGTTCTACCCAGTCATTCTGCTCATCGTTGGAGAAGGCTTGTTAGTGCTACTCGATCGTCTGGATTTCCCGTTCAGTCTCGCCATCAGTCTGTGGGTGGTAGGCGGTCAACAGCCTGTGATTAGTATTTAGGTGGAAGCAAACTTGATTCCAGAATCAGCTGGTAAACTCCTTGCCGTGATCGGTAACAATGATGTCTGGTAAGCCTCATTTCCAGATCAAGTGTTTAAAAAACATTTCTGCCTGCTCTGGTTAGTTGGTATCCATTCTGCAGGGTAGGTAGATTACCGTTTTCATAAATCGATCAACGATTGCCAGGATTCCTATATACCCAGTATTACCTGACTTAGGGAGGTGCTACATGAAGTCTATGGTAACTCCTTCTCAAGGTTGTAATGGTGGTGCCAGTGGCATGTTTGTACTGTGATGGATATGCTGTGGTGCATTGATTCCCGGGCAGTATTTGCATCCAGTATTTTAATGTCGTATGGTGGCATTCATTGCAGGGTAGTGGAAATTATCTCATACTGCCTTGGCGGTTTTGAGAACCCTGAAAGGGCCGAATTGTTTGTTGACATCGAGAAGGCTTCTGACTTTGCTGTGAAGCAGGTTATCCTTTGGTAAATATATTCTTCTTCCATAGGTGGGAACTCCCGCAGTGACTTTTCATTGGTTATTGGAGTCTTCCTCTAGTTCGTCTATTCTTTGCACGTCCAGATTATCAATGATTAAAGTACCTGCGATGCTATTTTTCACATCCGCAGCGAACACATCGATAGGCTGGGCTGTTGTAATTTCAACAAAGAGTTGATCATAGTGTTCCATGGAGGTAGTTCCCAAGGTTGCCAGAAGTCGAGCGGTTGGTCTCTCAAAGCCGAACCTGTAGTCGAGTCTTCTTGATGGTTTATCTGCGCAATTCGTTGAACCATACAATTGTTCAATCACAGACTCCTTAAATAATAGGATTTCCACCCACCTGGCTTGTCTTCGGGAGAGCAATTAGGAGGTTTGGAAGTACTCTGAATTTTGCAGTCGCACTGCATCAGGACCTTGTACATGGCACCCTTGAGAGAGAGTTTTCATTGTTTCATTCTTTCGACAATCGCCACAAGCTCATGATCACATGTGGTGTAGTTCTGTTCAGTAGGAGAGAATTTTGAATAGTAGAAATTCAGTGCGTGAAGAAGCTTTAATGTGTTGTACTGGTTAAAGATTCGAGTGATTGTGAGGTTGCTCTCATCAGTAGTGTTAGCAACGGGTCCGGGTAACCCGCCAGCGATCCGGGTTTGGACTGCAAAAACCGGTCGGTTGGATTCCAAACCCGGCCAAAAACCCCACCCGCTGACTCCTGGCGGGCCAAACCTTGACCTGTACCTATCAACCCATGGGTTTCGCCTGGTTTGGCTACACCCGTCGGGTCCAACCTCCGGTTCTTGGTTTCGGGTTTCACGTTTATAGTTGTATTCAGATATGCTACTGCTAATTCTGAAGTATTGACATTGGTATGTCACGGTTCATTTTCACCGTATTAGCCGCCTTGATGTGCAAAACACGGATACTCATGCGCCCAACCACATTCTGAAAATGAGCGTCAACAGAGAGTCCACAAAATGTCAACGATATTTGGTCTTGCATCTTCAGTAATATGTGTGGTGCTTGATCAAAAGCATCCATACAGAAGAATATGGCAGCCTTTATAGGCAGATATGTATGGGATATTCTAGTCACATCTTCCGGGACAGTAACAACTTATTTCATTTACAGAGCTACCAGTAGGTATTCTTGAGCCTTTTAGCATATGATGACAGTCAAAACGATGTATATAGACAATAACTGCCACATCGTGCTGTGATTAACCATGATGGAAGGCCAACAATCGTTGACAGTCTGTTGACGCAAAAGTCGAAGATGGGGCAGGAAGTGTTTCATTTTCACTTTTGCCTATAAAGGCAGCCAATAATCAGTTTATGGCAATGTGCAACCTGTCACCCCCAGATTACCCATGATACATGACCAACAATCGTTGACGCTCCATTGACACTCATTTTCATGATGGGGCATGTAGGGTATTGCGATCTGGTTTGCCTCTAAAGGCAGCAGAAAATTCCTTTATTACTGACTGCACCATATCGGAGGTGTGATTTCCCAGGACTCATGACCAAACATTGTTGACGCTCTGTTGACGCTCATTTTCATGATGGGGCAGTGATGGTATTGCAATCTGTTTTGCCAATAAAGGCAGCCAAAAATTCCTTTATGACTAACTGCAGCCTATCAGAGGTGTAATTTCCCAGGACTCAAGAACAAAAATCATTGACGCTCCGTTGACGCTCATTCTCATGATGGGGCAGTTAGCGTATTGCAATCTGTTTTGCCTATAAACGCTGCCAAAAATAGCTGTATAACTGACTACACCCTATCGGAGGTGTGATTTCCCAGGACTCATGACCATAAACCGTTGACGCTCTGTTGACGCTCATTTTCATGATGGGGCAGGGAGGGTATTGCTATCTGTGATGCCTATAAAGGCCGCCAAAAATTCCTTGATGACTGACTACAACCTATCGGAGGTGTGATTTCCCAGGACGGATGACCACAAATCGTTGCCGCTCCGTTGACCCTCATTTGCATGATGGGGCAGGGAGGGTATTGCAATCTGTTTAGCCTATAAAGACAGCCAAAAATATCTTTACGAATAACGACAACTTATCCGAGGTGTGATTTCCCAGGACGCATGACCAAAAATTGTTGACGCTCCGTTGATGCTAATTTTACCATGGCTGTATCCACAATATGCAATCATTGAATTTGGCACAGTTTATCATTCACGTTGTTTTGGCTGCGTTTCTTGCCTTTTCATTTACATTCTTCTTGATAACTACGTTGTTCTTTTATAATACCTAGATATATATAATAATAATCTCCAAAATCCTGTCTTTTGGTCAATGCTCGTTATCAGTTGCAGGATCGCTCAATCCGCTGCCCTTGTCTTCAAAATGAATTTTAGCTGCATTACCACACCACAGAGGGTGTACTAACCTTCTTCAGTCAGCATATCCGCCTCAAAATTGGTATCGTGCTCGGTTTCCTTATCATCTTGGAAATATTCCGCCCAGGGAAGAGCTGTATGTGAATACCCATATTCGGTGGGAAAATTGATGATTTCAGCTGGTTGAGCTCCCGAAGTGTTACCGGTTTGGGCGGGTGGCGTGCCTGGCGGAGGTGGAGTCAGCTGTGGAATCCGCTCTCTGGGTCGGGCGGGTAGAGGCGCAGCTGTCCCTTTGCGTGTCCAGCGTGTCTGCGGATTCTTTGCGGTGCCACTTTGACAACGAAGGCAGTTGGACATTTGGTTTTGATGAAGCATTGCCGGGTGTCTTTGTATCGCAGCCTTCACTTTTTTGTGCTCAGGAAAGTCAACATCCCGCTTCATTTCTTCTCAGACCTCGGCGCGTGGTTTCTTTATGAGATATTTTGTTTCCTCAATTGCGGCGTGTGAAAAGCCTTCTTTGGCCATTTTGCCCATATTCAATGCCAGGCGCATATTGGACTGTTCCAGCTGTTCCCGACCTCCTTTTCTTGCGATAGTTGTAGACATGTTGAAAACTTACAAGACATTAGTTGATGCTTCTAACAATGAAATTCGGCTGTTACCTCTACCATATATGCTTCTGTAGCCTCCTCTAAGGTGATTAAAGCCTGTTTTGTCCACTCACGGGGACATTTATCAGGAAATTCATCTGCGAAAATCCCAGAGCTCACAACATCATGATATTCGATTTCGCGGACTGTACGGAAAAATGCCTTTGTCGACCATGAAGGTTTCCTGTTACGGGCAGCGATGAATTCGGTACCTAGCTGAGTATGGACACCCGCTGTACGTTATAGGGTTAATTGACCACCGATCGCATCAACACAAATATACACATATCCGACCGTATGCTGCTTCTTATCTCTCCTGGTGCCTGTCTTGCGGATGATTTTTAAATGTGCATGCTGCGTCACACGTTTGGTGGCTGCATCGGCAGCGTCGCGGTGAATTAACTTGTGTCTGCGCTCTTAGTGTGTGCCGAGAATTTGCATATTTGATGTCGCGCCCGCCAATCGGCCAGTATTCGATCCGCTCTCACCTGGTGGGGCGTGGTTGTGTATCCATGATGTGCTGTTGTGGAATAGGAGAGGAAGATGATAATGAGAGGAAGTGGGAAGCTCTGAGGACTATATAGTTTCCATCTTGTCAGAATGGAATAAGTAGCAGCTAACATGACTGTTATGCTCATGATGAATCCTGCTGAGTATGGCTGCAACTTTCAGGGGTTTCCCACCGCCCCTAAATTAGCAATAAGTTGGTCTGATCTTGTTTGGTTGGTAACAAGGATAAATTGCGGTGTACGACCGCCGGAATCAACTAATCGCATGAAGTAAATAGAATGTAGTTCGAGGGAAAGAACGTCTGCTGATGTTTGTCTCAATTAATCCCCGGGATATAACATGAAAATGACGCTAACAATCAGGTCATGTTGTACGGTTAGCGTCACCATTCCTAATTCTTTGATAGTCAGGAGGAAGATTTTGCTTTGGTCAAGATGAGTAAACGTACCAACTTTGACATAAAAGACGCAGCTTGCCTCCATATTGTCCATAACTTGCAACATCCAACATCTCGCCTAACAACACAGTCCAGGCAAACTACAATGGTCCATTTTCCGAAAATGTACTTTTCACCACATCCGGCTGGTGGAAACGGGAAATCGACAAAGCGCTCAACCAAAAGACGTCATCAAGCAAATGAAGGCAAGAGCGGCTTCAAGGCAGAGCGAGTCCGTGGCCTTGGGGCATTGCGCAGCTTGAGATCCAAAAAGATGGTTGCGGCAGAGAAACAACGAGAATCGCACTTCTTAAGCAATGAAGAGAACGAGAAATGGATTGAGGATTTTGTTGACAGAGAGACCGCTGGGGCAAGAAAGAGAGTTGAAGACGCTGAGGAAGAGGTTCAACAAGAGCAGGACGATATGACACACGCTGAACTCGTGGGATTGAACTCCAGAAAGCCCAGAAAGACGTTTGAGGAGATGATGGTTGCTCTCGGAGATAGTCTGAGTGATCTTGCCAGTTCCGACGATGGGGAAGATGGGGAAGATGAGGATGATGAAGATACTGAGCAGGGCAAGCTGAGCGAACATAACGAACCTGGCTGGGTGATGGGCACAATCACTAAAACGGTAGAGCAGCGCATGGAGAGGTTTCGGCAGAACCAGCTGAAGTTCAACCAATTGACTCAACCGGGATGGGAGGATGCAGCGGACTACTTCCGTGAACCAGATAAGACGTACGGCACAGCCGAATTGAGAGTTCCGGCAGTCGTTCAGCATTGAATGAATGACGACGCTCTACCGCATCCACCGACAACTTTTGCAGAGCTTATGGAGAGTCTTCACATTGTCCCCGGAATATCGGAAGGGACTTCTCCCCCAGGAAGTAGTCATATCAGGCTAGGTTCCATGAAGCAGCAGTCACAATCGAGCATACCTAGTGGTGAGCCAGCTGTGGAGCCCGATTTGTCACAGTTGCTGAATGTGAAGCCACTTGAAACAGTCAGCTTTTACCCCTGCATATGGCCTCCAGCTAATCACCATATAGATATCGGATTCTGACAAAGAGATCGTGACGGCTCCTGCTTCTGCGGAAGAAGAGATATGCCAAGGGTAATTTTTGACGTCTAATCTTGGGGGAAAGCAAGTTGTTTACCAATTTTGTTACGTGTCAACTTTTTCTTGATGTCAGTGACCAAGTTGTGAGACTTGATATTTCGTCTGTGTATGTGCAAGGGTCAAACGCACCGTGTGAACGTTCTTGAATCTGAATCCCGCTGTAAAACAGCCAACCCATTCAGTTTCATTCTTCAAGTGACTGTTAAGTGACAAAGTAAAAGCAATATGAGTGACAAAATGAGCTCACAAAACTTATGTGAGTGATGTCATGCATGTAATGGAAAGAGTGGTCAGTGCGCCTGACGAATTGATCTGAATGACAACCTTCATGCTGCATTCATCAATGTATCCAACTGCATAACTCTCCGTACAGACCTGGTGCACATGATTGGGATATTTGAAATTGCTTTTGATAGGTCATGGAAATCGAGGAGAAGGACCTGGATAAGGAATGGTGAGGAAGTCGAGCTATATTGACCCAAAACTAGTGAAATGATCTACATGCCGTCAATTGCCGGCTGAAAGAGCCGAAATGTGATATGGCCACGTCATTTCACACTCAGTTAGTGTAGATAGCAGTTGATATGAAAGTGACAGGTAACAAAACGCCTGGATACAAATAATAATACATACAAACGCAATACTGGATGTTAAAAATGTGTATATGATTCATTGCATACAATTATTGAGTGTACAAAGGTTCTTTCGATGTGATTAATGTGTGCGTCAACAGAGTGTCAACAATTTTAAATCTTACACATTCAGCAATCAATGGGCTGCATTATCCGATCCTTCCAAAGTGAATGTATAGGTCGGCGTTATTGCGAAAAATGCAAATGACTCGGTCGTTGCCACATCATCATAATGAGCGTCAACGCAGAGTCAACGAGGTTTGGCATTGCGTCATGAAATATCCAGTAGGCTGTGCGGTTACAGTACGTTATAATCAGACTATCGGCCGCCTTTCTATTGAACAATGGTGGTGGCAACATTTCTACTATGTCCTAAAAATGAGCGTCAACAGAGCGTCAATGATTTGTGGCCTTGCATCTTGGAAATTGCATGGTCTGTGCGGCGACATTACGACATAATCGTGCTATCGGCCGCCTTTCTAGGCAAAACCTCTTGCAACAACATCGCTACTATGTCCTAAAAATGAGCGTCAAAGGAGTGTCAACGACTTTGGGCCTTGTATTATGGAAAATCCTAGTGTTGTGCGGCGACAATAGGCCATGATCAGATTATTGGCTGCCTTTCAAGGCAAAAACAGTAGCGACCACATCGCTACTATGTCCTAAAAATGAGCGTCAGCGGAGCGTCAACATCTTTGGGCCTTGTATCTTCGAAAATCCTATAGGTGTGCGGCGACATTGAACTATAATTAGATTATTGGCCGCCTTTCTAAGCAAAAACGATTGCGACGATATCGCTACTATGTCCTAAGAATGAGAGTCAACGGAGCATCAACAACTTTGAGCCTTGTATCACGGAAAATACTAGTGCTGTGCGGCGACATTGAGTCATACTCAGATTATCGGCTGCCTTTCTAGGCAAAAACTGTTACGACGACATCGCTACTATGTCCTAAAAATGAGCGTCAACGGAGCGTTAACGACTTTTCGCGATGCATCTTGGGAAATCTGGTGGCAGTGGGGCGACATTAACATCTAATCTTTCAATCGGCCATCTTTCTAGGCAAAAATGCTTTTTACGACATCGTTACTATGCCCTGAAAATGAGCGTCAACGGAGCGTCAACGATTTGAGGCCTTCTATCTTGGAAAATCAATGAGCCATGCGACCAAGATGATTTACAGTCGTAATATCGGCCGTCTTTCTAGGCAAATATGCTAACAACAAGATTGTAACCATGTCCCAAAATGAGTTTCAATGGACCGTCAACAATATGTGCGCTGGCATCTGGGATAATATAACCGGAATCGAGCGGAGATAAACCACAATAAACCTATCGGCAGCCTTTGTGGGCAAATATGCTACTGACAATATCGCGTCCGCCTCCTGCAGTTGAGCGCCCACGGTGTATCAAGGCTCCGAACTCTTCATAACAATACACTGCACTATGCTGTTCCTAAATGGAGTTTTACGCGGTCAGTCGTTGCAATCTGTCCTTGTATTCAACTTCACAAATATGCCTGCAATGTCTTACTCATTTGATTATGTTCCTTGTAGCAGTAGAGTCAATATTTAAGAACCCACATTCTGAGTTACTGTATCATTATTTTCGGCAGTCTCTCGAGTCGAAATACCGAGCTTTCCAATTTCCACCACCATGTTGGAAAGACAATCTTTGAACACCTCATTGCTCAAGGTTATGATCTCTTCCAAAAATGAAGTTGCCTTTATTTGTGATTTGAGCGACCTTACATTGTAAATCATCTTCGATGCTTGGTGGGCTTCAATGAATATAAGCTCGAAGCGGCCCATTGCATGGAAGAATTCTAGACATGCTCCATCATGGCGATTCTATTTGCACTGCGGAATTGAGGAGACTAGCAGCCCTTGCATCATATTTATCGTGTGTCATCAAGGTATTCGCCATCCATTAGAACACGGGACCAGCTCAATGGGGAAACACTTGCTGGCAAGAGCTCACATCGCAAAGTTACACGAATTAACAGAGTCAGAGGTCACTGAATTGACCAGTTCGACGGTGGATGAAATAGCTTTGGCCATCCTGAAGAGACAAGGAACTCGCGGAATCACAATAATAAATTTGCCGAGAAAAATGATATTTGATATCCAATAATATCCATACTGACCGAAATGACAGACAAAACGTTCCAAACTGGCAGATAAGGACTTTGAAAGTTCCGAATATCACCAAGACACGTGTAATCGCTACCTCATGTTACGATTTGTTTGGCACATAGTCCATGGAACGCTCTATCAATTCTCGAGCTACGACGGTCATATAAGTCATTACGCGACGACCTAGTCCTGCCGTCCACTACGACCCTTAGTAACATTTGCCGGAGAGAGTATGCACTGACTGTGGATACAATTAAGAAGTAATTGCCGATACGAAATAAAGTTACTTTGTGTTTGGACGGATAGACATCAATGAACAAACTAGCTATAACATCGGTCATTGCGTACTATATGGATCAAAATTGGGCATTGCGTGAAGTTCAACACGCTTTCAATGAGGTTGAGCACCTGTTCTGTTCATGTTTCGAAAGCGGATCAATGATTAAAGGTCAAGGGCCAACATACTGGAGCAAGGTAAACCGTACATTGGAAGGACGTGCATGATCATTTTGAGCTTACTGTCGGCCGCTTGCTTGGTATTACAACTGATAATGCTTCGTCAAACTACTCGATGACACGCGAGCTGCATTCAACACTTGAGGCCTCTGGAATCGAGTGGCCGGCATTGAGGAACCACATACCATGCATGGCGCTCGTCATACAACTGGCTTTAGGTGCATTCATGAGCAGACTCGGTGTAAAAGGCCGCACCAAGTTTTGGGAAGCCCATGAGTGCGATCAGCAATTTGGAGAGAATGAAAGCATAGACATTGGGAAGAGTCAAAGACTTCGAAAAGAGGGCAATGCTAGAATCAACAAGGTGTTGGCCATGAAACCAGGTTTAACAAAGATAATTGAGAAAGTACGTATTTCATGATATCTTGACAGTCCTAAAGCTGACCTTCATAGTGTAGAGAATGCTTGCTATATTAATTACGCTGACACCTGCTCGCCGAAACGAGTTCATTGACTATCAACAAGCCAAAGTCCACATTGCGGTACTTCCTTCTATGGTTGTGAAGATACGTTGGAATTATACACTGGAGTTACTCGACGGCACCTACCGCTTACGGGAATTCACCTGCGAAGTGGCTTCATAACCCAAAATACTCTCAATATAGGCCATTATTCACAACTCAGGATGAATCGACGATTGTCAAGGATGTCATGGAAGTGTTGAGGCCATTTCGATATTGGACCCCTTGGATGTCGAAGAGGCATACAGTCACATTGCATGACATTATCCTAGTGTACAACGACATGTTCGATCACATGGATGGCGTGATATGGGCTTTGGCCAAGAAGAAGCTTCAATGGAAGGAAGACTTGTTCTTCGCTGTGAAGTTAGCTCGGTAGAAGCTTTCCAAATACTACACTGAAGTGACACGAACGACGGGCATGCTGCTGATTTCCACACAAATCCTTGATCCGTTCTGTTAGTTGCGATCGTTTAGAAAGTGGGACAAGGGAAGGGATATTAATCCTGAGGACGAGACATCGTACACTGCACAATACCAAGCGGCCTTTCTAAAGTATGAGGAAAATAAACACTGCGCGAAACTTCGATGTGCGCCGGTCTATAAACTTGAAACAGTACCGAGCAGCAATCTCCTCCCCTCCGCAACTGCATCAGAGTCCTATCAATCATTCTTTAATCCATATGATTTGTCCAGCGATGATGAGGAATACTTCAAGCCTAACAATATGCCTGAGACGACACCTGGACGAAGCAATCGTGCAGCCCGCTTATTGACTGCCGCCAGTCTCTATTTGAATTGGCCAACTGACGCACCAAAGCACTGAGGACAAATTAATACAAATCTCAATGATTACCACTCCGACCCAATGGAGATTAGCAGTACATTTTGGATACCGGACATAACTGATTGTTGGCGCCAACAGGAGGAAACGCACTCAAAGTACGCCGATTTCTCCAATGTGGCTCACGACATATTCTCTATCATACCACATGGTGTCGTAGCGGAGTCCAGTTTTTCCCTTGGCCGAGATGTTATTTGGTGGAGGCAGTCAAAAACCACAGGCGAGACCCTTTGCGAAAATGTGGTTATCAGTCAGTTTGATTGAGCCAATAACTGGATTTTGGCAGGCACTGATGGAGAATTGGACACCCCACTCACAGATAACAACTCGGAAATAAAGAAAGAGGTGGAGGAAAGGAAATTGCACACAATGGCCAAGGTTCACGACTTTTTGGAGATGTGGCAGGGCAGCCAAAACCTACTTGCTACCCAGTAGGAATCTCGCACTCAAAACAAGCAGATGACTGCCGTAGGATACATTTCAGACACTGAACAGAGCGTTAAAGCATCCTGGTCACTCTTTCAACGTGATGGTGTGGCTGGATTTAAATTGTCAGAAAGATCACCTTTGCCACCAGCTTTGTCTGCAAAGGATCTCCCTGGAGGATGAACTTAGATCTTAAATGTCCGCCGAATGCGGAGAATCAACCATCATCCAGTCGAAAGCGACGACGATAGCGTACCTGAAAGCACTTCGCACACCGATGATTGGCTGAACTGGACTACTGACTTGGATAATCCAAATGAAAGCGAAGATGATTGCGCAGCAGACGATGAATATGATTTAGGCCCGAACAATGGCATTGAGGATCCGGAATGCCCAGAGCAGCAGGATGTGAGTGCCACGCCAAATGTGCCTGGATTGGTTCGGGCGACATGGAAGTCAAAGAGAAAGGCTGAAAAGGAGTTGGTGACGGTCAATGCAGTTGAATCGTGGAGACACAAAGAAGGAATGAAAAAGTAGGACGAAATGTGGCAAGGGTTCACCAGCTTTATGTAGCTTGACCGAGAGTTTCAGTTAGAGATATATCATGGGCGAATGGTAAGAAGTAGATCGTGAATATCGGTTTATAAATAGATATATCGCAGGCGCAATGAATCTTTTTGCATGATACATCATTTTTAGTCGTGTGAGAGTGAACAGTACAAGATTATTACGCCGCTCGGCTTTGCCACAAGGCTAAGTCTCAATCAGGCAGAATAACAGCAGATCCAGTCAAATCAGCATGCAATCAATTGTCGACAGCAGCAGATATTGAATAGACAATACATTAAAATGAGCATCAACAGAGTGTCAACGACTTTGGCATTAGATCTTGGAAATTTAATGGGCTCGGCGGCGAGGTTACGCCATAATCGTGCTATTGTCCGCATTTGCAGGCAAAACTTCTTGCAACAACATCGCTACTGTGTGCTAAAAATGAGCGTCCACGTAGCGTCAACAACATTGGGCGTTGTATCGTGGAAAATCCTAGTGTTGTGCGGCGACAATAGGCCATAATCAGATTATCGGATTCCTTTCTAGGCAAAGACAGTAGCGACGACATCGCTAGTATGTCCTAAAAATTAGCGTCAACGGATCGTTAAAGATTTTTAGCTTTGCATTTTCGGTAAGTTATCTTCCGATTAGTTGTAGACATCCATTTATGGGATGTTGGCAGCCTTTACAGGCAAAAACAACAGCGAGATGCTCCCTGCGGCATCCTGAAAATGAGTGTCAACCGAGCGTTAACAGTTTTAGGACTTGGATATTGTGTTGTCAAGGCATCGCGCGGATCCTCGCGTGGGTAACTGTATTATTGACCGCGTTGCTAGGCAAAAATAGCATATATGGAAGGTGAAACACAGATACCAAATTAATTGATATTACACACTCCTCAACAAGCAAAAGAACATAGTTGGTTGCTGAAAACGCAATTTTGATAAGATACTATTAACACACTGCAAATACAACAGCCTTATATGAATCTATAGATAGACCCGCTGGGCGACCCGCTGACAACCCGCCCAATTCAGACAGGTAGGGAGTTTACAATGGAACCGTACCCGAGTGGGCAGTTTGAGTTTATTGACGACCCAGACCGCCAATTTGGCAAAGGTTTGGTTTGGACCCTGACCCGGACCCAAAGTGATGGTCCGGAACCGTCGCTAACTCTACTACTCAGTGTGCAGAATGAACAGTTTTAGCACCTTGCAATCGTGCAGGATCGGTCACTGGGTAAAGGCCTTCTTGGTGTTTTGAGTATGCTCCGAGGAAGTTGTGGCCTTGGCAGTGCCAGTGTTCCTTGGAATGATAAGGTAACCACAAATAAGCTCCAAATTATCATGTCGAGTATAGTCAAAACACTGGTTCCTTACTGTCCTGCCCTCCGCCTTCCCTGTCTACATCTGTGCAATAAATATCCCAAGGGAATGGATTGGCCGACTATTCCGGAAAACATAATTCATAATACTGTTGTTCAAAAATTTGTTCAAGCATGACTTCCATGCTGTTGAAAACTGATCAATGGATCTTGTTTCAAAACCAGAGAAAGAAACCCAGCAAGATGAAATAAAAATGATTGGGATATACGGTTCCTATCCTACTTTGCCATCGAAACATTGTGACCACTCTGGGTATTGATCTATATCAAATCTGGTAAGCTGGAGTTGGAGGTTGATGAAATTCTCGCAAGTATGAATCCAACAGGAATAAAACAAATAAACCCAGTCAGAAACAAAACAAGTTTCAGAGTAATAGTTACGAACTGTTCAGCCACATTGTCACATTCTATATGATGTATGATACATAAAGACTCATTCTAGTATAACAGGCAGGATCTTGCGTAGGTGATATTCAGAAGGGCAACGTGATATCGGAAAACAGACCATAGTGCTCGAAGATCGTATCCAGGAATCTACAAGGGAGAAGAACGATCGATGTGCAAAGTTTTTTGTTGCTTTGCTATATAATAGATCCAGTAAAGATGGAACAAAAAGATACTCCCCAACGCTAACAACCTCTCTTGATATACAGTTTCTCTGCGACATTCGAATTATCCCTCATGTTCCACTATACCTCCCAAATCTCGGCTCATAATTTTACACAACGACAATACAAATATTATCAGTAAACTTATGCCATATCGTCCAACGTCAGCTTACCTCAGACAACTTCTGAATGTTTGTGTACCACCAAACTTCTGTCTCGAACCTACCTCACACAACTCCTGTGTCTCCCAAAGTCTTCACCTTTCTGTTGCAAACTTCCTCCACACCATTCCAGAGCTATCACTCATTCCCTTGGCGCTGACACCACCACCCAGTACTGATTGCATGGCACTTCTGTGTCCCACAATGTCTCCGCATTCGTGGCGCTAAATTTCATCAAATTCTCCTAGTGCTTCTACCGATACTATCACTCGTTCATACGGCCAAGACTGCTGATTTTGCTCTCAAATTGACCATTCTGTTGTTTCTCTAACCTTCAGAGACACCTTGCACTGAAACTTCCAGTAACATGTAATATCCTCCAAGTCATATTGGGAATGTCTCGACTACTCCCTCACTAGCTAAGAGGCATCTGAACGCAGAAGCACTGGGCATTGTTATATCTGGGCTACTTTGATCATGCACATTGGCTGATCCGGATTCCCACATAGGATAATTGTCATCTGTTCCTGGAAACTCCTCCCATGGTGATTTATCTGGCATAATCAGCGCTCTCATTAAAACTTTGCTCTAGCGGATTTCCCTCATTCTTGCCTTGAACCATGGTAAGCTCAAGACTCAGTTTTATACTTTGATTGGGAAGGCTAAAACCACCGGTTCTTCAACCAGTGCCAGGTGTTCTCAATACTTGACCCAGAGAGTTTCTTTTCGGCTCGCCTGTACTGACATGAACACCTCGCCATGTACAACCTAGCCGAAGGTGAATGCTCGTGGGTGCAGTGGTTCAAGTTTCTTGAGGAAGCTAAGTGATACAAAGACTCAGGTTGTACCGCACTGGATTAGTGAGTTGTCTTGCTGCATATTGCTCTTTATATTTCATTCAAGGGCAGCAAGGATGATATGGCCGGAATTAGATCTCTCCGTGCCACATAGGTATTATCTTACCATCAGAGCTTTATCTTCCAGAATAACTGTTAATATTATGGTATTTCAGTAAGGTTGGATCTCATCAACTGTTGCAAATCGGGCTTGGTATCACAAGGTCTCCAATCCTCACTCAATTTTATCAAGCCTCTCCCGTCGAGTGTGATATCAGAAGAGCTGGACTAGTTCTTTAGCAGCTACTAATCCAATGAATATTCGGAGTAAATTTGTTTTCCATCATTGCCGGTGTTATCTCTTCAGTTCTGGTCAGGCAGATTCGACTTGCCATATTTGTGAAAGATTTAGGTTCTATGGTCTCAACTATTGGTTCTAGTGCATTGTCCGTGTGCATTTTCACTTTTGTGGATTTTCCTTTAGAATCATGGGCTGGTGACAGTTCAGCACCGCAGCCTCCACTGGGATTATTGAATTTGCCGGTTGTTGCATTAACGGTACACGAATCGTTCCATTTGGCACGAGTGTTTCACTCAAGTTCAGAAATGAAGGGTTGGTAATTAACTTTCTTATTGCTGTCTTACCGAAACTCTACTAATTTCCTTTGCTATTTCTGCTATCCGGTAGTGTTAGCAACGGGTCCGGATAACCCGCCAGCGGTCTGGGTTTGGACCGGAAACACGGTTCAGTTCGCTTCCAGACTCATCTAAAAACCCGACCTGGAGCTTCTTGGCGGGCCAAACCCGTACCCATACCCATTAACCTGCGGGTTTTGCCGGGTTGGCTAGACCCGTCAGTTCCAGTCTCCGGTTCTCCATTTCGGGTTTTTCTATCTATGGTCGCAGTCACATATGTTACTGTTCTGTGCAAAATATCAACTTTGGTACATCATTCTCTATATTTGTTTCATTGGCGGCCTTTATACTCAAAACAAGGAGAGACGTGCACCCTGCTACGTCCTGAAGTTGAGTGTGATCAATTGTTCATCTTGCATCATTTTTAAGATTTCAGGTCCAGAACAGCCATATTGATTGTTAAGGCAGTCATTCAGCCGGATTTGATCAGTTTGCACATGTGATTGCGCCGACATGATTTGGAGAGCTGATGGAGATACATGATAGTGTCAGCGGAAAATTGCAATGCCGCAAGGAACCTCCTGGGATAGAGTAGCCATATATAAATAGTACGCCGCAAATGACCGTCTCACAAATGCATATCGGCTCTCACCACTGACGTGATACCCAATTCATCACCGATTAACAAAGTGAAGCCTGTTAAACCCGTCAGCGTATACCTCTGCATATGACATCCATACATACGTACCATACTGGAAAAGGATTCAGGCAAACATAGTGTATTGGCTCGTAGGTGATGTGAACACAACATACACAATATGTGATTATTCACGACATATCTGTGAAACAAGTAGTTGGTGTATCTATTTCGATATGTGAAAGAATTCTTTTGATTTCACCGACTATATTGTAAGAAATGATAATTGTTTGTGCATGTTCAAGGGTCATACGGGCCATAGGAACAGTCTAAACTCCAAAGAAAGTTGATTGACAGCTGATCAACACAATATCATCCTGCCTTTTACGGATAAGTGAGAACACGCAATCTAAACAAAACATAAAATTTACTAACAAAATTTCACGTAGCGATGACATACAGGTCATAGAAGGAGCAGTCATTGCGAAACGCGAATCTGTATGAATGACCACCATCATGTTGCATTCATCCATACAACCAACTACATTACTTCGCGTTTTGACCGGGTGCACATAGTGAGCATTGTGAAAATTGCTTATGGTACGTCATGGAAACCGAGCGAATCGAACCGGATATGGCAAACTGAGTATGTTGGGCTATATTAAAGAACAATTAGGTGATGGCTCTACATGCAGTGAGTTGCCAACTGAAAGCGCTGAAATGTCACCGTGCTGAGTTGTCCATCGCTCAGAGAACTTCTGCATCAGTTGATCAGAAATTGATACGCCATAAAGCTTTTGCATGCAACTGAGTATTGATACAAATTATTCATTGACTGTCATTAATGACTGTATGATTACTAAAGCGACACGGGAACAGCTCCGTTTTTACAATGAGCGTCAACGGAGTGTCAATGATTTTTGGATATGTAAGCAACTTAATTGGAAAGTGATTTGCTTGCTGCTATTCATATTCAACAGACTGGCAGCCATTGTAGGCAAAAGAGACCGCAGCGTGGCAACAGCCACATTCTGATCCTGAGTGGCAATGGAGCGTAAACGATATTGTCTGTGGAAAGCAAGTTAATTGGAAACCGATTTGCTCGCTGTTATCCATAACCAAAGTATGGGCAGGCTTTATAGGCAAAAGACAAATCGACGTGGTAACAGCCACATTCTGAAAGTGAGCGTCACCAGAGCGTCAACTGTTTTTGATCTGGTAAGTGAGTCCATTGGGATGCCATTTGCTAGCTGGTATCCATAATGAACATATTCGCAGCCTTGATGGGCAAAAGAGAAACCGACATGGTCCCATCCCCAGTCTGAAAAGGAGCGTCAACAGAGTGTCAACAATTCTGAATGTTGCATCTTGTATAATCCAAGGGCTGTGATACGGCATTTACCCATAATTGAAGTATTGGCAGCCTTTATAGGGAATATCGTATGTCGATACTGCTACACCTCAAAATGAGCGTCAACACAGCGTCAATGGATTGTCAACAGAGCATCCACACAGCGTCAACAGATTGTCAACAGAGAGTCAACGATTTTGGGTGTTCCATCATGTAAAATCCAAGCGCTCTGATATGGCATGTACCCATAATCAACGTATTGGCATCCATTCTGAGCAAAAGCGACCAAAACATGGTCACTGCCCCAGTCGGAAAATGAGCATGAACTGAGCATCAACGATTTTGTGGGTTGAATCTTGTGTAATCCAAGGGCTGTGCAATGGCATTTATCCATAATCGAAGGATTGGCAGCCTTTACAGGCAATATCGTGAGTCTCTACTGCTACACCACCAAATGAATGTCAACTGAGCGTCAACAGCGTGTGAACAGAGCATCATCACCGCGTCAACAGAGTGTCAACAGAGTGTCAATGATTCTGGGTATTGCATCTTGTATGGTCCAAGGGCTCTGCTATGGCAGATATCCATAATCATCATATTGGCAGCAGTTCTGAGCAAAAGTGATCACGACATGGTCACAGCCCCACTCTGAAAATGAGCGTCAACAAGGCGTCAATGATTTTGTCTGTTGCACCTTGTATAATCCAACGGCTGTGCTATGGCATTTATGCATGCTCAAAGTATTGCCAGCCTTTATAGGCAAAATGGTGTTTGTCGATACGGTTGCACCTCCAAATCAGTGTCAACAGACCGTCAACAGAGCGTCAACAGAGCATCAACAGAGCATCAACAGAGCAGCAACACAGTGTCAACCGAGTGTGAACAGAGTGTCAACACTGTTGGGTGTTGCATCATGTATAATCCAAGGGCTCTGCTACAGCATAGACCCAGAATGAACGTATTGGCAGCCGATCTTTGTAAATGCGATCGTGACATGGTCACAGCACCTGTTTGAAAATGAGCGTCCACACAGCGTCCACGATTTTGTGTGTTGCATCGTGTGTAATCCAAGGGCTGTGCTACGGCATTTACCCATATTCGAAGTATTGGCAGCCATTATAAGCAATATGGTCTGTGTCAATGCCGCTACACCTCAAGCATCAATGGAGCCTCCACAATGTTTGGTCTTGGAAATAAGGTAATTGGTAAGTGATTTGCTTGCTGCAATCCATAACCAATGCATTGCCATCCACTATGTGCAAAAGAGGAAGTGACACGGTCACGGCGCTAATCTGACAATATCTGTCAACTCAGCATTAAGTGAGGTGTTACGGGGGTTTTTAAGCCACGCTTCAATAATATATATTTTATTACTTAAAAACAGCCGCCTAACTAAACTTCTTTTTCTTTCCTCGTCTTTCCCAAGACTCAACCTCTTGTCCTTACACAAGAGCCCCTTCTAAAAACAATCCCCGTTTTCTTCCTGCTCGTGGCTGTGGGCAGTATCGATAATTTCCTCGAAAGGTAATCTGCCCGTCGAAACGTATCTGCAGACGTCGTACTCGATGCCACGAATCGCGGCCGAGCGTAAGGTCCAATGTTGACCAGAAGTACTCCTGGTTTCCTCGTAGTAAAGAAACAGATCGCCGAACTGCCGGACGAGATGATCGTGAGCGGTACGTTTCTTCGATTGATTCAAAGTATACATATATGAGGAAATCACTTGTCAAAAGTAGAGAAGTAATTTTGAATGTTGTTTAGGTAGAATTCTTAATAATATTTTAAGGTGTTCTTCGCTGGTAATGTCTGACTGTGGATTGCTGCTAGAGCTTGGTTCTTTCAATCGTCGGGGACGACCTGAGTATTTTATAGCCTTTTCGCCAGCCCTTTCTTTGGCCGCTACTCCTGACTAGACCAATAGGTTTTGCTTGATAGCTTATCTCGGAAGAGTATTCCGTTTCGCCGCCACGAGTTCCCTCTGGTTATCGTGTCCACGCATGACTGGTTTCAAAGCATT